>Ga0335394_10001177_pt1 | contig 29089 bp, 19 predicted proteins | sample MAT03_FD_205741 | JGI IMG/M metagenome (GOLD analysis project Ga0335394, IMG submission 205741) | Freshwater microbial communities from Lake Fryxell liftoff mats and glacier meltwater in Antarctica - MAT-03 (spades assembly) (version 2) ...
TAGTGCAGGTGGCTCAGCAGCATTCCCACACCATTACCCAAATTGAAGGCAAAATCACCCCTCGCACCCCGCCTGCGCCCTTCATCACCTCTACCCTGCAACAGGCGGCAGGTTCCCGCCTGCGTCTCAGTCCCGAAAAAACTATGCAGGTGGCACAGTCGCTTTACGAAGCGGGCTTGATCACCTACATGAGAACCGACAGCATTGCTCTCAGCCCAGAGTTCTGTGCTCAGGCGCGGCAGTGGCTGGAGGAACATGACCCCGCTAACGTGCCCAAAAAAGTTGCCCAGCACCGCAAAGCCAAGGCTGCTCAAGAAGCCCACGAGGCGATTCGCCCGACTGATGTTTACCGCCCCTCTAAAGAGCTGCGGGTAGAACTTGCCGCCGACGCATTTTCCCTTTACGTGATGATTTGGAAACGGGCGATCGCCTCTCAGTGCCAGTCAGCGCGAGTTCGGCAAACCAAAATTCTGACGCAATCGGGTTCTGCTCGTTGGCAGGCTAAAGGACAAGTCGTGGAATTTTCCGGCTACAGCAAATACTGGAACAACCTGACCGCTGATGTAGAACTGCCTGCCCTGCAAACAGGACAAGCGCTGACTCTCCAGCAAGCCGCCCACGAGCAGAAGCAAACCCAACCGCCCTCACGCTACAGTGAACCCAAATTGGTGCAAACGATGGAGCGCAAGGGCATCGGTCGCCCCAGCACCTACGCCCCCACCATTCACACGTTGAAGCAGCGGCTCTACGTGGATATGCTCAAGGGGCATCTCCAGCCGACTCTGCTAGGGTTGGAGGTTGACAGTTTTTTGCAAGATGCCCTGCCCGACTTGCTAGAGGCAGAGTTCACCGCGCAGATGGAGCAAGCGCTCGACCAAATTGCCACAGGAGATGCAGACTGGCAACACTATCTCACCGCCTGGAACCAGGACTATTTTGCCCCTGCTTTGGTGAAGGCAAAACTGGTTATTCCCAGCCATCTCACCACTAATCCAGCGCCTCGTCGCGGCAAGCCAACCGAGCTATCCAAAACGCCCTGCCCTCATTGCAAGAATCTTCTGGCAAAAATTCCCAGCAGCAAAGTCAAAAAGAAATATTTTCTTAAGTGTGTTGGCGGCTGTGCAGATATCGTGCTGTTTTGGTCAGACTACAGCCGCAAGTGGGAACCGCCCCACAGCAAATCTGCCGACGAAAAATCAGCGCCACCCCAAACCAGTCTCACCGAACATACCTGCCCGGTGTGCAAAAAACCGTTGGAAGAGTACGCCTACGAGAAAGAGGGATTGTCTAAGAAACTGCTGCGCTGTTCGGATGCAAAGGCAAGGGGCGATCGCAAGCACAAGGATGTGGTCTATTTCCAAACTGCCAAAGGCTGGTGGAGTCCTAAGTTAGGAGACTTAGTAGAAAAAGAACCTGTCTCACCTGTTTGAATCACGGCGTACACACAAGCTTTGGGTGGCGGTAAGTAGATGGGCGTAATTAAATATAAAACCTTAAAGTTCTGCGCCGCCCGCGCAGCGGGCGACGCAGACTTTTAGAATCTTGTTTTTATTTATAGCGGTAGCCATGAGACGCCTCCGTGTCATTCCCGCGCAGGCGGGAATCCATCTGCTCGATAGGTGCGGGGGTGGATTCCCGCCTGCGCGGGAATGACGCTGGCATGTCTTAAGCTTTATGACTATGGCTATATAAAACTTCTGCGTAATTGCACGGAAATGGGTTGCCAAGCACCGTATTTATAGGCAAGCTGGTGTGTGAGGGGTTTAACCCCTCGCCACTCGGTTAGGTCAACAGTCCGGACAGTTTTAAATTGCCAACGGCAGAATGCGGGTTTCAGCCTCTTCAATGAGGCAAATGCCAACGGTAGAATGCGGGTTTCAGCTTCCGTCCCAAAAACTGTCCGGAGTATTGTTAGGTAAAAGTCTTTGCTTGATCCCTTGCCCACCGACCTTTAGACGCACGTTATGCCTAACTCACGTCGCCTTACATTGTCGAGATTGTTGAAATGGATATTTCATCCGTTTCTCATTGGGTTAGTCGTCATGCTGGCCTTAAGTCCATTCCACTCTCCCTTGGCGGCTCAAACGGCCATTAGCCGGGGTACGATTTCTGAGATCTTAGACGGCAACCAGGTTTACATCCAAAACAACACAGCACGGGTGAATGATGTTGCCAATCGTGGCCAGCAAGTGCGTACAGGCAGCGCCCGCACCCAAGTCACCTTTAACACGGGTGCCATTGCTCGGTTGTCGAGTAATTCTGTCCTCACTATTGGCCAGTGTGCTCAGTTGCAGCGGGGTGTGCTGTTGGTTAACGGGGCAGTCAATGGCTGCACTAGCTCTGTGACGGCTGGCGTGCGAGGCACCACCTACCTCATGGAAGTGGATGAGACAGGTCAAGAACAAATCAAGGTTCTAGAGGGTGAAGTAGTCGTCAGTAAGCAACCAGAACTAGCCAGTAGTACAACGGAAGGCTCAGCTCCGTCTTCAGCCAACAGAAGTTCTCGCTTCCGCAACTGGTTGGCGCGTTTCCCGCGATCCACTAACCAGACACCCCCCTCTGACACTCAAGAATCTGTCACGCTGACGGCAGGTGAGAAAATTGCTACGCGTCGAGGTGAACGCTTGGGAGTGGCGCAGAGGCTGAGTGCTGATGAATTTGTGGCCATTCTCAACGGAGATTTATTCCGCAACTACGTCGAACAACTGCCGGGAGTTGCCCATATTCGCGATTCGTTTCAACGGCTTTATCCCAATTTCCCTTTTCCGCTCAACAGCCCAAGTCTGCCGATACCGAATGTTCCTCGTCCTCGGCTACCCTTCGGTTTTTAGAGAACTACCAGCGCCAGAATGCTAGAGCGCCAGAATACTAGGCAGCAGGAGTAACCAATGTGGAGCAAGCGATCGCATCCTAAATCTAACAGCTCTAAATCTAATAGCTCTAAATCTAATAGCTCTAAATCTAACAGCTCTAAATCTAACGGATTGAAGCCGACAGCTACTGCTAGCCGCGATCGCTCCCTGTCTCGACTGGACTGGAACCGCTTGGGCTATGGATTGATTGGGCTGTGGGCGCTGATAGGGGCGATCGCCACAGGTATTAATTTAGGGACTGTGCAGTGGTTCGAACGGCAGGCTCAGGTGTTTTTCTTTCGGCTGCGGGGCGAGGTTGAGCCACCGAACAACATCGTGATTCTAGCGATCGACCCAGAGTCGCTGGCGCGCGGAGCCGACTACCTCAGCAATCCACAGCGCTACCCTAACCTAGAGCCAATTCAAGCGTGGCCGTGGCAGCGGACGGCCTACGCTCAAGTGATTGACAACTTAATGCAGGCAGGTGCTCGGTCAGTATCGGTAGATCTTGTCTTGGCTGACCCTAGTGTGTATGGCGCTGCCGATGATCAGCAGTTAGCGCAGGTGCTGCGGCGCTATCCAGGGCGAGTGACGCTGGCGGCAAACTACGAAGCCTTTGGGACACCTGAAAGTGGGGAACAGGTGCAGATCATTCTGCCCAATCCGACGTTTCAAGCGCAGCCTAGCCCCTATGGGTTAATTAATTTTCTGCAAGATCCAGACAAACGGGTGTATCAACTTCCCCAAAACCTGATTGAGCAGGTGCTGCATCCTCAAGGGCTAGGATTTGGGATGGAGTCGTTTGCCGAAGCCACGTTAGGATCGGCACAGGTGCCCCATCCGACCGCAGCAACCGGAGAGATTTTTTTCTATGGGCCGCCAACCACCTTTCCTCGTGTGCCTTTCTGGCATGTACTTGATCCGGTCAATTGGCAGGTGCATCTGCAAAATGGCAGCTTTAAAGACAAGCTGGTGTTAATTGGCCCTTTGGCAAACGATCTGGGCAATGACATCATTCCTACGCCATTTTCGGAAACGATGCCGGGGGTTGAACTTCACGCCAATGCGATCGCCACCCTGATGCAAGATCGCGTCATCACTCCTGTGGTGCCCTCCCCTCCCCTCCGAGGACTGGTGATCTTTTTGGGAGTCACAGGGGCTGGATATATCATTGTCAGACGGTTCAAAAAGCCTGTGGCGCAACTGCTTGGCGCGTTAAGCATCACAATCGCCTGGGGCACGATTAGTTACCTCAGCTTTACCTACGGCAAACTGATTTTGCCAACCACAATACCTATCGTAGCGATCGCATTGGGCGGCCTTTCTAGTCTTGCTACAGGCACAATTAGCACCCAGCTCGAACAGCGACGCTTGCGCCAAACCCTAGATCGCTACGTGGCTGCTCCCATTGTGAATGAAATTCTGACCCATCACTCCAACGATTTTCAACAGTTGCTCAAAGGTCGTCGGGTCAAAGCGGCGGTCATGTTCTGCGATATTCGCAGCTTCACTACGCTGTCGCTCACGGTAGAACCAGAAGACTTGTTAGAGCAACTCAACACCTATCTCAACGCGATGGTGGAGGTGATTCTTGACCAAAGCGGTACGGTCGATAAATTTATTGGCGATGCCATCATGGCAGAATTTGGCTCTCCCTTTTCTCAGGGCGAACAGGTCGATGCCATGAATGCGATCCGAGCGGCGCTGGGGATGAGGCAGGCTCTGGCTGAGCTACAAGACCTGTGGAACCAACAGGGCAAACCCGTTTTTTTCAATGGCATTGGGATTAATTATGGCGAAGCGATCGCCGGTGACATTGGCTCTGCACGGCGGCGAGAATATGCTTTGATTGGCGATGCTGTCAACGTTGCCAGCCGCGTAGAAGGGGCAACTCGAATCTGTGGAACCGATATTTTGATCACTGAGTTTCTGTATGAGCTAGTCAAAGAGTCTGTGGAGGTGGTCTGTATGGGCGATCATGCGCTCAAGGGACGAGGCGGTAATTTGGTTAAACTTTACAGCCTGGTTGGGCTAAATGGAGAAGACTCCACTCTCTATCGTCAGGTGCATGCAAAACTTGATGCCCTAGAGAGTGCTAAGAACGCTAGCAAATCTCCAGGGTAAGGGTAGCGATCGCGTGTCTCATTGCTGCGGTGTCAACCCGCCCTAAAATAAATTTTGGGCTAATGGTGAAAGTCTATTGAAAGAGACTCAGACCCTGATCTAGTCCTCTTTAGAGGACTTTAGCGATGAGCCAGGAAATTGATTTCCTGGCGGTGCAGCAGGTGTTCAAGAGATTTGTCAGTCAACCAAGTCAGTGACTGTTGCCAGTACCTGTTGTTAGAGTGTCACCGTGGCGATTGTAGATGGTGATATGGCAGACCAAACTCCTCTTTCACTGGCAGACCTGACTTTAGAAGACTGGAACTCAACTCCAGAGCGGGTTAAGTCTTTGGTTCACTCTCTACTGGCACAGGTCAGTTGCCCCTTAGACGACTCACCGAGCATTGGGCAAACTGTAACACTCTGTCAAACATCTGGAGCCTTGCCGATGGCGATCGCCAGAGTTGCAGACCTAGCCAACTGCGATCGCTATGATGCCAGACTTTACCTATATGAGCAGATTGTATCTACCACCCTGGATGCTGTGTTCGTGGTCGATTGCGATTATGTTTATCAAGTCGTTAACTCGTCTTATTTGACATGGTATGGCAGATCGTCAGCAGACGTAATTGGGCGATCGCTCAGCCATATTTTAGATCCGGAGCAGTTTCAAAATGACGTGAAGCCCAACCTAGACCGCTGTCTGTTGGGAGAGGTCGTGACTGAGGAAGGATGGCATGACTACCCGACTGGCCGCAAGTTTGTCAGCGTTACCTACGTTCCCTATCAAGATATAAATGGCACGATTTCGGGGGCAATTGTCAATGTTCGCGATCTAACGCCCCTGAAACACGCCGAGCTAGCCATGAGCAAAAGCGACCGTCGCTTTCGTACACTTGTAGAAAATTCTACAGATGTGATCGTTATCCTAGATCAGGCTGGAATTTTTTGTTACGCCAGCCCTTCGGCACAAAGCGTACTGGGATATTCTGAAGCGGATGTGTGCGGCAAGAGTGCTCTAGAATTTGTTCACCCCGACGATGTAGATGTCATTTTACAAACGATCGGGTCGGCCTTGAGCCAGCCAAACGTCAGCATTCCCCCTGTAGAGTACCGAGTTCGTCATCACAACGGTACTTGGCGCTTTTTTGAAGCGACGACGCGCAACCTATTGGCAGAAGAGGCGATCGCGGGCATTGTAGTCAACTGTCATGATATTGGCGATCGCAAAATTGTTGAAACAGCGTTAATCGAGACTCGCAATAAATATCTCACTCTCTTTGAAACGCTCCCGATTGGGATTTTAGTTACCGATGCAAATGGCAAGTTCATTGAAATCAACCCGACCTCAGAGCTGATTATCGGAATTTCTAATAGTGAACTTCATCAACGCACCTATGAATCGCCCGAATGGCATGTGCTTCGCCCCGATTTAACCCCCATGCCCATTTCCGAGTACGCTTGCCATCGAGCTGTCGAAGAGAATTGCTTGATTACAGATGTAGAAATGATTGTGGCTCGCCCCCAAGGCGATATGAGATGGATCAATGCCAGTGCAGCGCCGATTCCACTAGACCAATATGGTGCAGCGCTCGCCTTTGTTGATGTGACTGAGCACAAACTAGCCGAAGCAGCACTGCGAGACAGCGAAGAACGGTTTCGGGCGTTTATGGACTATAGCCCTGCTGCCGCTTGGGTTAATGACTCAGAGGGGCGAATGGAGTACGTTAGCCAAGCCTACGGGCGGATGTTTCAAGTGCCAACTAACTGGCTAGGACGAAGCGTGTTTGAGCTATATCCACCGGAAATAGCTCAAACCTACCTAGACAACATTCAGACGGTTGCTAAAAGTGGGCAAGCGCTGGAAGTAGTGGAACCGGGAATTCGAGCAGACGGTAGGCGGGGAGAATTTTTGGTGTGCAGATTTTCACTGCCTCAGCCTGATGGCAGTAGACATGTTGGAGGTGTGGCGATCGATATAACTGAGTGGAGACAAGCGGAAGCCGCACTACACCAGCGAGAACAGGAATTTAGAGCGCTGGCCGAAAACTCTCCTGATATTATTACCCGATTCGATCGCGCCCTGCGCTATCTCTATATCAACCCTGCTATTACGGTGGTGACAGGTTTATTGTCCCAAGCGTTTATTGGTAAGACTAACCAAGAATTAAGGATGCCCAGCGCTCAGGCGACTCTGTGGGATGCTACGTTGATCCGCACGTTTGTAACAGGCAAGCAACAGCACCTGGAGTTTCAACTGTTTACCCCTGAGGGGATGAAGGACTACCAAGCTCGGTGCGTCCCAGAGTTTGCTGCTAATGGGTCAGTTGTCTCGGTTTTGGTTGGCGCTCGTGATATCACAGAGCAAAAGCAGCTAGAACGGGCACTGCGGCAACGGGTAGACCAAGAGCAGGCATTTAGCCGGGTATTGCAAGCCATTCGTCAGTCTCTCGATCTAGACATCATTTTCATGACGGCAACGGTAGAAATTGCCCAACTTGTGCAAACTGACCGAGCAGCGGTTGTGCAATATTTGCCAGAGCGTCAGTGCTGGAAGCATGTTTCCGAATATCGGCGCACCTTAGACATTCCAGATACCTTAGGGACGGAAATTCCTGATCAAGGAAACTTGCTCGCCGAACAACTAAAACAATTCAAAGTAGTGCGAATTGATAATCCCAACATCTTTGAGGATGAGATTAATCAAGAATTTGCCCAAACCTTCCCAGGCTCTTGGTTACTGGTTCCCCTAATTGTTGATCAAAAACTTTGGGGAAGTTTTAGTATGGTGCGCTCTCAACAAATATCCCCTTGGACGGATGAACAAGCAGCCTTGGTGCAAACTGTCGCTGTTCAACTGGCGATCGCCATCCAGCAGGCACAAGCGTTTGAACAAGCTCAAACAGAACTGGCAGAACGACAGCAGGCAGAAGCACACTTGAGAGCGGCCTTAACGGAGAAGGAAGTGCTGCTAAAAGAAGTTCACCATCGGGTTAAAAATAACCTACAAATTGTCTCTGGATTGCTGCAACTTCAAGCCCAGAGCTTAACCGATTTGCCCATCGTCAATGCCCTCAAAGAAAGCCAGAACCGGGTTGACTCAATGTCACTCATCCACAAGAAGTTATATACTTCCCAAGATATGGGACAAGTAGACGTAACAGACTACATCTACAGTTTGGCGTGTAACCTGCTGACCAGTTACAAAATTTCTCCTAGCACGGTAGACTTGCAGGTCGATGTAGAACCTGTGACATTAAGTCTTGATCAAGCTATTCCCTGTGGCTTAGTGATCAATGAGTTAGTTTCTAATTCCCTAAAATATGCATTTCCAGATAACCGACCTGGAAAAATTTATATCAGCCTGAATCAGATTGGTGAAGAATTGGTACTAATTATTCGAGACAATGGTATTGGGCTACCAGAACACCTCGATTGGGAAGGGAATCAGTCCCTAGGGCTGTCGTTGGTCTATTCCTTGGCGATTGATCAACTAGAAGGTACTTTAACGGTTGATTCGGCAGACGGAGCTAGATTCAGGTTAACCTTTCCCCTGTTAACGCCGACCATTCCCAAAGATTAATGTGCGACAGCAACTTTAAAACCCATTGCCTGCAAAAACAGTAGTCCTAAATTGGTAAGGATTTTTTGATGGGCGGGCTTAGCCCGCCCATCAAAAAATCCTTACATCAATACCACTACCAAACCTCTTAGGGATCAGAAAACAAAAATCATCCCGGTGTCATTCCCGCGCAGGCGGGAATCCATCTGCTCGATAGGTGCCAGCGTCATTCCCGCGCAGGCGGGAATGACGCTGGCATGTCCTAAGCTTTATGACTATGGCTATATGTGAATTTCCCAACTTCTGCGGAACCATTCACGCTCACGAAAAAGCATTCATTCTTGCGTCCCTGACTCTGGGAACCGAATGCCTGCTTGTCCAGACTCCCACGTTGGGTATTTTTTCATTGCACGAGTATAACGTTCAGACTCTATCAGGGTGCCTAACCAAGTTTGTAACTGGAGCCAAGGCTGTTCGCTGAACCAACTCTGATCAACATGGGCAAATTGGCGAACAAAGGGTGCGATCGCCATATCAGCCAGCGCTATCCGACTGCCAAATAAGTATTGAGTTTCCCGTAGCTGAGCATTGAGTCTTTCCAAATATAAGGAGCCTTCAGTTCGATGGGTTTGGGCATTAGTATTTGGATAGCGCTCGGCATATTTATAGCGGTCAAGGTGAAATTTGAACTCCTGATCAAACTGCTTGATCAGATGGAGCATTGCGTCGAGCGAACTGAATTCTGGCGCTAACCAGCGGAGGGGATCATGATGCCTTAGTGCCCACAGCATGATGTCGATACTTTCGTCTAAAACCTGTCCGTTGAGGTCAATTAAGACCGGAACGGTTCCTTTTGCAGACGCAGCCAACATTTCTGAAGGTTTATCCCGCAAGACCACTTCGCGCAATTCACACACGCGATCGCTTACCATCACGGCCAGTCGTGCGCGTACTGCGTAAGGACAGCGGCGAAAGGAATACAAAATTGGGTAAGATAAAATGCCCTCAGCCATAGTAAACCGCGATCGACTTGTATATCGACTGATGTAGGTGAATGATGGTGTGGGCGCTAGGCATCCGCAACGTCATTCCCGTTTTCTGGTAACTGTTCTGGCTTTTCAGGTAAGGTGCGTAAATCCTGTAGTTTTTCTCTAGCGACGTAGCGCGCGCCGATGTGGGGTTGATTGCGCTGGTGAGCCAGATCGATTTGCCGCTGCCGTTCGAGTAACCCTTGTTGTTGCGCCTCTGTTTTCTTGCCATAGCAATTAGAACAGCTAATTCCCAAAACAAACAAGTCTGAAGCCTGATCGGCAAGACTAATCGGTTGACGACAAGCTCGACAAAGTTCATAGTGACCCGGCTTTAGCCCATGTCCTACAGAAACGCGCTCATCAAACACAAAACATTCGCCAGCCCATCGGCTTTCTGCTTCAGGCACCGTTTCTAAATACTTTAGAATTCCACCTTCCAAATGATACACATCCTCAAACCCTTCACTGCGTAAAAATGCAGTAGATTTCTCGCATCGAATGCCACCCGTGCAAAACATGGCTACTTTGGGTTTGCTGCGTAGCGCTGCTTCTTGCCGAACCCAGTTCGGTAACTCTGAAAAGCTTTTAGTGTTTGGATTGAGCGCGCCTGCAAATGTCCCAATGGCAACTTCGTAGTCATTGCGTACATCTACCACAATCACATCCGGATCGTCTAACAGATTGTTCCATTCCTCAGGCTTGACATAGGTGCCTGCCATTCGGTTTGGATTAATGCCCGGTACGCCCATGGTAACGATTTCGCGCTTCAATCGCACTTTCATGCGGTAGAACGGAGGTTTCTCGGAGAATGATTCTTTGTGGCTTAAATCGGCTAACCGGGAGTCACGTCGCAGAAATGCAAGCACAGCATGGATGTTGGGGGGTGAGCCTGCAATCGTGCCATTAATTCCCTCTTCAGCCAGCAAGATTGTGCCTTTGACCTGGTTGTCATCACAGCACTGAAGCAGCGGCGCTTGAAGCTCGGCAAAATCTGGCAGCTCAACGAATTTATATAACGCAGCAGTTAAGAAATTAGCCATCTGTAGCTTGAATTAATTTAGCCTGAACGATTTTGAGGGTTTTACTTGAGGGTTTGATTTAAGGGTTTTGTGTAAACACAGTTTAGGGGGTTTTGTGTAAATACAGTGTCGTCTCCCATCCTAACGAGTGGACGTAACGTCTGTATAGGAATCTGTCTAAGATGAATCTGTGGCGTTGCTGATTTTAAGGGATGATTTTTTGGATGAGCGGGGCGCGCAGTGCTCCGCTCATCCAAAAAATCATCCCCCGATTATGCGATGCCGAAGTTGTAAAACTCCGATTTTGTTCATGGCTCATGTTTCTATCATCATTCCAGTTTTGAACGAGGCTAGCAGGCTAGGTCAAACGCTGCGCCAACTAACCGTCTTAGAGCCGCCTGCCTTAGAAATATTGGTAGTTGACGGTGGCAGTGACGATGACACGGTGGCGATCGCCCAATCGGCTGGGGTGAAAGTGCTAGAGTGCGATCGCCAGAGCCGAGCGAGTCAAATGAATCAGGGTGCGAAAGTGGCGATCGGTGACATTCTCTGCTTTTTGCACGCTGATACTGAAGTGCCCAACGACCTAATTGCTGTCATTGAAAAAACCCTAGCCGATCTAACTGTTGCCTGTGGCGGATTTATTTCCCTAATGATTGGGGCACAAACAACCCACTGGGGTATCGCCCTCCACAATTACCTTAAAACCTATTATGCACCGCTGCTATTTCGACCTCGTTTATTTTTAAAGGGATTACGTCTCTTATTTGGAGACCAAGTGATGTTTTGTCGACGAGTCGATTTTTGGGACTGCGGCGGATTTGATGAAGCTTTTCCGATTATGGAAGATGGAGACTTGTGTGTACGGCTCGTCCAAAAAGGTCGAATTCGTCAAGTTAATCGAGTTGTGCAAACCTCCGATCGCCGCGTTGCTCGATGGGGTAGCTGGAAAGCCACTGCTATTTATTTATACATTGGTTTTTTGTGGGGTTTGGGAGTCTCTCCTGTGTACCTAAAGCAGTTCTATGACGACGTACGCTGATTTAAACGCCAATCATAGTCGAGATAGACAATAGGAGTCGAAGCCGTTAAGCGATGTTCTGCATGGGTATCAGGCCAAAGATAAGTACGAATATACTCTGGCACTGAACCGGCTGCTTGCAGAAAATCTTGCCGATACCATTTGAAGATTTTGCTACAGTAAAGCGTTCCTGTTAGGGCATCGTAGCGAACCTTGTCGGGGTTGTTGATAAATCGTTTAGCATCGTCTGTTAACTGTTGCTCCACGTCGTTTGACCTGTACGCTTCAGCCCGAAGTAGCGGACAGCCAATAGACGCACAAACGATGGCAAAGTGAATTTGGGGTTCCTGCAACTGATCTCGCAGAATGCTATTTTCAATATCGCTAAGGCTATAGGCTTGATGGGAAAAGTGGTACATCCGGCGTTGAAACAATCGGAGAAATGCCACCCAGTTAGGAATTCCCAATATGACAGGTCGAATGGAGGCAATCGGATAGCGTTCTAGAATTGTCGCCACCATGAATGCATTGTATAAATTAATCCACAGCGCCAATTGCTCCTGACGCGTTAAGGATGAATCAAGACTGATTGACTCTAAACTGCTTAGCCAATTTTTTAGCGTTTGTGACTGCTCTGTTTTCCAGGCCTGATAGTCAACTTGACCGTGTTCATTCACATACTGCTGCAACAGCTCATTCCAAACTTTAAAGTCAATCATCATATAAGTAGGCGGGCGTAATTGAGCATAAAACCCTAAAACCCTGCGCCGCCAGCGCAGCGGGCGGCGCAGACTTTTAGAATCTTATATTTAATTAAGCCCACCTACTTATTGATGTAAGGATTTTTTGATAGGTGGGCTTCGTCCGCCTATCAAAAAATCCTTACCAATTTAGGGCTACTCACAAACGGGTTGTCGAATGGGGATTTGAATCAAAAATTCGGTACCAGCCCCAAGACTAGAGCTGAACTTCAAATGGCCCCTATGCTTTTCGGTAATGATTTGATGGCTAATGGACATGCCCATCCCTGTTCCTTTGCCGGTGGGTTTAGTTGTAAAGAAAGGGTTAAAAATACGTCGCTGAGTTGCTTCAGACATTCCAGGCCCATTGTCGGCAACTGCAATTTCCACCCATTGATCCGTCAGCAGCGATGTACGAACCGTAATCTGGTTCGGCTGGGCTTCAATCTCTTTATAGGTGCGTTTGGCGTTACCTTCTTCTAAAGCATCGATCGCATTGGCCAAAATATTCATTACCACCTGATTCAACGGCCCTGGATAGCACTCTACTGGTGGTAAGGCGTTATAGTCTTTCGTTAACAGAATTTCTGGACGGTCTGAGCGCCCTTTGAGACGATGTTGCAGAATTAACAGGGTGCTGTCAATGCCTTCGTGAATATCAACCGCTTTAAATTCAGATTCATCCATTCGGGAGAAGTTACGTAAGCTCAGCACAATTTGACGAATGCGATCAGTGCCGATTTTCATAGAATCGAGTGTTTTAAGCAAATCATCTTGCAGGAAGTCCAGATCGATTGCTGCCACTTCGGCTTCAATTTCAGGTGCAGGGTTTGGATAGTGTTGTTCGTAAAGTTGGATTAGATTTAGCAAATCTTGGGAGTACGTTCGAACATAGGTGAGATTGCCATAGATGAAGTTAACAGGATTATTAATTTCGTGAGCAACCCCTGCTACCAGTTGTCCTAAACTCGACATTTTCTCCGCTTGCACCAGTTGCGTTTGCGTCTTCTGTAAATCTTTCAGAGTACGTTCAACTTCTTCTCGGGCTTCAGTAATGGCGGCAATTTGAGGCAGACTTGTCCAGCAGGCGATCGCCACACCCACAAAGGCAACGGTTATTAGCAAAATACTAAACAACGCCATATGACTGCCCATGCTGTGACGTTCAAGTCCAGCTCTCACTAGCCAGCCAATACTGACTGCACCACACACTAAAATGATCAGAATCGTCACTTGTAGAGCGATCCAATCCGCTTTCGGTTTACGAAGAGGTTGGCGATCGCGCTGTTGCCACCAAGCGAGCTGGAACGGTGCAAAGCGCAGGCGAGGTAACCACACTCCTACCAACCCAACAGTTAAGGGCAGCGATAAACCAATTAATAAATCTATCCAACCCCAGGCCAACCCGCCAATCACTAAAACAGCGGCCTCTACACCAAAGAAACCAAGGGATAACCAAGACCAGCTCGTTTCTGGTCGCTTGCGGCAGATCCATAATCCCCAATGAATTGCCATCATCGACGTTAAGTAGCCTGTGCCCGTGATCATCACAACACGGGCAACGTCTCCCCACACTAGACAAAGTAGACTTAGCAAGAGAGTAAAAATCAAGCTAGGTTCAAGCACCCCCCGCCGTGAAACAGCAGAAAAGACAGGTGGCAAATACTCATCTTTTGCCAATTGATATAAGATTCGGGGGCAGTTAGAAACGGCTGTTGCAGAACTCAGTAAACAACCTGACGTAATCAAAAAGGTCACAAGCGCAGGGGCTAATCCTCCCCAAAAGGGCTGGGCTGACGCTACCAGGTTGAGATAAGCACTGTCTCCTAAGCCAGATTGGGTCGCCAACCGCATTAGAATCCAAGAGCCAATGAAGTATACGATCGGGATAAAACCAGCCGTGACGCTTAAACACCGAAGTGTAACAGTTGGTTGGCGGCTATCGGCAACAAATGAAGAAGCCGTCTCACAGCCATAAACCGCATACACAGCAATAAAGAACCACTTCATCCAGTCGATCGCGGCAATACCCGTCCAAGTTTCTGGTAATAAACCAGGGCTGGTAGGGGCAAAGCTGAGCCAGCCGATGCCTTGTAGGCAAAAGGTCACGAGAAACCCGATCGCTGGAAATACAAAGAAGGTATGCAAAACTCCTAGCGTCCGCGTACCGCTAAAGGCAACAATAAACGGCAGCATAGCAAAGCCAATGCGGAGCGGTATGATTGGACAAGCAATGCCCAATGGCTCTAAATTTTCCTTAATTAGGTCAGTTAGGATGATGGCATTGATCGGCGGCACAGAAACCCAGCCCAACCAGTAACCAAGAGCACTACAGCGAGCGATCGCCGGAAAGCGCTGAAGCAGGCGAGTCGTATAGTTGGGTGTACCACCAGCCACATTGGGGAAATGTGTCCCCAGTCGTTTGACTTGCAGATTCAACAAAATGCCGACGATCGTTCCAGGCACCCAAACCCAGATAGCCTGAGATCCCAAAGCAGCATGCATTGCAGGTGCAGTACCTAGCCACAAAAGCAAACCGCTAAAGCCAAATCCCCATGTTTCGAGCGAGGTTAAACTTCGGGAGAGTGAGAAAGCTGAAGGCGACGGCTGATTCATTCGTACTCAGGGAAATCGAGGTGTCATCTCTGTGAGTATTCCCTAACACACGAATTGACAATCACTGCTCACAAACCTTACCCACCTCTCACACCCCATTTCACAAATCGGCATTGCTTAACCCGGCTATGAATTTTAATTTGGGAGGCACGCTGAGCACGCCTCCCAAATTAAAATTCATAGCTACAATCAGCAGCACCCACAAATCATTGGTAGTGGTATTGATGTAAGGATTGTTTGATGGGCAGGCGAAGCCCGCCCATCAAACAATCCTTACCAATTGAGGTCTACCAAATCATTTAGGACTGCTAAATATCAGTTGGTGTCACAAATCACGACAAAAGTATCGCTTTTAGCTCTCACCCGTGCTTCAATTTCAACAGAAAGAGCGATCGCTTTCAAGCCCTATGTGATTGACCTGTCAGCGACCTTAACGAATCTGTAGCAATTGCCCCCATTCACTATTTTTCAAGGGTAGAATGCGATCGCCTGTTCTAAAGGATCAATTTAATAAGGATAGTTGCCATGTCCGAACGCACGCGTTTCAGCCAAGAGGGATGGAACCCGGTCGCCTCCCATCGGCAAGATCGGGGAATTGTTAAAGTCGTTTGGCTCCAGGGTACACCGTATGAAATGGGATACCAGCATGGCAAACTGTTACATGACGAAATTGCTGATTTACCACTGCCCACCCTACAGGCCGCTAATTTTCTCGGTAAGCATCTAGGATTGGCAGATTTTTCCAGAAAGCGATGCTTTAGCAATGTGATTGAAGAATGTGAAGGCTTAGTGGCGGCAACCAAAGACATTGGCATGACCATGACGGCCAGTTTGGTATTGGCCTTCGGCGATGTCTTGCAAGAATATTTTGCCGATACTTTACCTCAGATTTTTAATGATGGTTCTGGCTTTTCTAGCGGCACTCCCAATCGCGTTGCGTGTTCTCAATTTGTGGCCTCAGGTGCTGCTACCGTAGATGGACGGCTTTACCACGGTCGGAGTTTAGACAATAACGGTAAACCAAACGCATACTGGCTCAAGCACCCAACTGTCTTTATCCGACAGCCCAACGACGGCATTCCGCATATGTTTATTTCGGTTCCGGGCATGGTGTGGCCTAATTCTGGAATGAATGCTTCAGGTATCACGCTTGCCCTTAACACAGGCCATCCTAAGGACGTGACGAGATTGTCTACAACTGGACGCAGCCATGTGCAAATGATGGCGCGGATCTTAAGCAATGCCAATAGCTATGCAGAAGCTCGTACCTTTATGCGATCGCAACGACGCATGGCAGCAGACTTAATTTTGATTGCCGACGGCATGTCTCGTCGGGCTGGCGTATTTGAATTAATCGCCACGTCAATAGGGATTCGGGAACTTGGCTCAAGTGGCGTGCTTTATATGGCCAACCATTTCGTTTCACCAGAAATGCAGGGTGAAGACCGCGACCCGCCCAGCACATCTAGCCTGATTCGACATGAGCGCTTCAAACAACTGCTAGAGCCAGGTGGTCCCCACTCTAAACATGGCAAGATCGACCCTGCTGTGATGATTCAAGTTCTGCGCGATCGCGTCAATCCCACCACTCTGAAAGAAAGCCCCTCTACGATCTATGACGACAATGCCAGCATTGCCACCAATGGAGTTGTGCGCCAGGTGGTATACGACCCCCAACGCCTGCTATTCTGGTTAGCAACCGGGAGCGTACCCGTTCCTAACAATCCATTTGTTGGATTTTCGTTGGGTGAAATGCTGAATTTGCCTAATGCGGTATCCTGTCAACCTCTGATCTTTAAGTAAAGTGGCTAGGGCCATAGCTTACCCGATTAGAAACTGAGGCAGAGCGAAATCTGGAATATTTTTGAATGGAGAACCTTCGGCTCTCCATTCAAAACATTCCCAAATCCTTACCAATTTAGGACTACCGTTGACTGTAAGTAGATAAGTAGATAGTCTTAATTAAATATAAGATCCTAAAACCCTGCGCCGCCCGCACAGCGGGCGGCGCAGGGTTTTAGGATTTGGTTTTTATGTAGATTGAACTACTTAGTTACGACATGGCATTGCGTTCAGCCGTTATTACTATTAGTTTTTTAGGCACAGCACTAGCTGCCTTGCCCGTAACGTCGGGGCTGGCACATACCACCGAGGTGGCCGGAGATGTGGCGGGTACTTGGCATGTTGAGCCAAATCACACGCCCAAAGCGGGAGAGCCAGCTACAGTTTGGATTGCGCTTACCCGTAAAGGTGGCAGCATTTTGCCACTAGATCGCGCCGAGTGTGAGCTAGGCGTTTATAGTCTTCCTCGTCGTCCAGAAGATGAGCCTGTGTTACAACCGCCACTTCAGGCGATCGCGGTAGAGCGGTATCAAGGCATTCCCGGTGCAGAGGTTATTTTTCCAAAAACTGGACTCTACGAGTTAGAGCTAGCCTGTACGCCCAAGGTAAAAGAGGACTTTACCTCCTTTCAAATACTCTATCAACTGACTGTAGCGTCTGGCAGCCCGCGCGCTGAAGCAAAAGCATCGCCACAACTTGAAACAGCTACTGCCCCATCGACTGTTACCGCTAGCCCAACGCCTGACGCAAAAGCCAATCAACCGAATTCATTTCCAGTGATGTGGATGGGGGCGATCGCCGCAACTGCCATCTTAGGATTGGGACTACTCAACGTCACACTGCGGAAGTAATCAGCCAAGTTAGGGGTAGTAAAGTAGGCATTGCTTAATCCTAAATAAAAACCCTAGACAAAAACCAAATTCTAAAACCCTGCGCCGCCCGCACTGCGGGCGGCGCAGGGTTTTAGAATTTGGTTTTTGTCTAAACCCACCTACTTAAATGCTCAATCGGGCATTGCTAATTCTCGGCAAATTAGTTGTTGGGTGTGAAGTTTGGTGTTATCCGATGTAGAATAAGCAGAATGATAATCATTCTCGTTATCTCAAGCACCATAGCTTTTCATGCTAAGTAGTTCAACCTAAATAAAATCCTAAAAGTCTGCGCCGCCCGCGCAGCGGGCGGCGCAGACTTTTAGAGGATGTTTGAAAAGTGGTCTGCTGTGATTTTAGGCACCTGTTGATCCCCCTAGCCCCCTACCCTTCGGGAAGCCGCTTCGCGTCTATAAAAAGGGGGGAACTGGATTCAAAGTCCCCCTTTTTACTAGCGCAGCGGCGCGCCAGCGCGGGGATTTAGGGGGATCTAAAACGTTTTGCTACTAGCAATCAGACTTTTAAAACATCCTCTTAGGGTTTTATGTTTAATTACGCCCACCTGCTTAAAACATGGTGTTTGCTTAATTGCTTTAACCGTTGATCTAGCTACGACCAAAATTACTATCGGCAACATAATTCAACAGATTGTCCAGCAATCTGACTGATTTTATCCAATTGCACAACTGAGGATATTTTGTATGCGCTCCTCCGATTCCCCTTCAAATTGGCCAAGTTTCTCACGCTCTCCTCGCCCGTGGTTCATGCTAATGCTGGCGGCGGTTGGGACAGTTTTGGGCAGTTGTTCTCCAAATACGACTCTTCCAAGCAGCACGTCTGAGTCACTTCAAAGGACAACAGAGCCATCAGCGGACGGAGAACTGCAAGTCATCACTACTTTCTTGCCGATTACCCAATTCACCAAAGCCGTTGCGGGCGATCGCGCTGAAGTGACCCAACTTTTACCCCCAAACACGGGACCCCACGACTACCAGGCCAGCCCGGAGGATGTTCAACGACTTACCCAGGCGGATGTACTGGTACAAAACGGGTTAGGGTTTGAAGAGTTTTTAGAAGATTTAGTTGAGAATGCAACGAATCCAAATCTAAAAATTATTGATTCCAGCCAGGGTATCGCGACGATCTCCCATGAATCAGTGGCAGGAGAAGTCCACGCAGAAGAACATGGTCACGAAGGAGACGAAGTCCACGCAGAAGAACATGGTCACGAAGGAGACTTTAATCCTCACGTCTGGCTTGATCCCAAGCGAGCTGTGCAGCAGGTCGAAACCATTCGGGATGGTTTAATTGCGGCTGATCCCGCCGGAGAACCCGAATACACCGCCAATGCTGCTGCCTACGTTGAGAAACTACGTCAACTGGATGCAGAGATTGCAACGACGCTCAAGCCCTATGCTGCTCAAACGTTTGTGGCGTTTCATGACTTTGCGCCTTACTTTGCCCAAAGCTATGGGTTAAAGGCTGAGTTTTTAGTGGATATTCCTGAAGATAACCCTTCCCCAAATGATGTCAAACGCGTCTCGGATCAGGTGAAAGCCTCTAATCTCAAAACCATTCTCACCGAACCCCAAGCCGGAGACAATACTCTTTCTGCACTTGCAAACGATTTGAATGTGACTATCAGCGAGTTTGATCCGATGGAAACTGGAAATACCGCAGCGCTGGAGCCAGACTATTACTTCATCGCTATGCGTCAAAATGTTAAGAGCTTGGTGACTGCTTTTGGTGGCTCAACTCAATCAGCTTTGCCGCGTATTTTGTCCAAATAGGTAGGAAGTAGGTCATGGGTGCAACTGTGTTAGCCGTTGAGCAGCTAACTGTTTATCGGGAAGCGTATGTGGCTGTGCAAAATGTCTCATTCTCGTTGGAGGAAGGGACAGATACGGCGATCGTTGGGCCAAATGGAGCCGGAAAAAGTACGTTGGTTCAGGCCATTTTAGGGATTTTGCCTAGAAAAGCAGGTAATATTGCACTCTTAGGTCAGCCCTTGAGTCGTACTGGTTTTCTCTCTCCCCACCTGCGTCAACAGATTGCATACTTGCCACAAAATTTCTTGTTCGATCGCCGCATCCCCATGACGGTAGCAGAACTCGTTGGCTTAGGCTGGAATCAGTTGGGTATTCAGGTGCCATGGGCTGGTTACAGAAAGCGCCAGCATGCGGTTCAAGCAGCGCTCGAACGGGTTGAAGCTGATCATTTGAAACATCAACTGATTAGTGGCCTTTCAGGTGGAGAAACCAAGCGGGTCTTGTTGGCCTATTGCCTAGTTTTTCCACGCCGACTACTGATTCTGGATGAAGCTCCCGCAGGGCTGGATATGCACGGTGAGTCAGAGTTTTATCGGCTCTTATATCACCTGAAGCAAGAGCAAGGATGGACCATTTTGCAAATCTCTCATGATTTAGATATGGTGCGACGACATTGCGATCGCGTCCTTTGTTTAAACCGCACTCTGTTGTGCCAAGGAATTCCAGAGGTTACCCTTTCTCCCGATAACCTTTCAGCCGCCTATGGTTCTGAGTTTGTGCGCTACCGCCACACCCACTGAGTAATTCTGTGCGATCGCGTGTTGGGCATAAATCTACCCACAACTGAATCCCAACTATCCCACTCTTTTTTTCATGTCGATTCAAGCCGAACTGATGCGAGTCGTTGAACTGTTCCAGCTTCCCTTTATGCAGCGCGCTGTACTTGGTGGTGTGCTAACGGGGTTAATGGGCGGCATGCTCGGAAGCTTTACTATTTTGCGCCAGCTATCGTTTTTTAGCGATGCTTTGGGACATTCTGCTCTTTTGGGCATCAGTATTGGCTTGCTGTTAGGGATTAATCCATCAGTTGTACTAATTCCTTCTGCTGTGGTTTTTGCGTTAGGTGTCGCTTACCTACTCGAACGAACACGATTATGGACGGATGCGCTGCTAAATATTATTTATTCGTCATCACTGGCGATCGCCGTTATTATCCTTAGCTTTGTCGGTCAATACAAAGGTGGAATTAATAATCTGTTGTTTGGCGATATCTTAGCGGTGCGAGAGCTAGATTTAATTGTCAGTGGGTTATTACTCGTTTGCTGTACGTTGTTTATCGGGCTAACTCTAAGAACCCAAATGCTGTTGACGTTAAATGAGCCACTAGCGATCGCTCGCGGTGTGTCAGTTTCTGCTCATCGCACCGCATTTGTCGTTTTGTTGTCGTTAGTAGTTGCTGTTTCAATTAAAGCAATCGGGGTATTAATGATCAGCGCATTTATTGTAATTCCAGCCTGTGCATCTCGATTACTCAGCCGTGTATTTAGTCAGTATATTATTTTGTCGGCTGTTCTGGGAGGAATTAGCGCCGTTGTAGGGATGACATTATCAGCCTTGTTCAATCTACCGTCGGGGCCTAGCATTGTCGTCACTCAACTATCTGTTTTTCTAGTCGCCATGCTCATACCCCGTGCTCGCTAGACGTTATCCTTTTGAAATAGACTTCTTGCGTGAATGCTTTTTGTGAGCGTGAATCGTTTTCCGGCGAAGCCGGAAAACGATTCACGCAAGAGGTCTAATGTGGCAATACGCTAAGTAGGTGGGCTTAAGTAAATATAAGATCCTAAAACCCTGCGCCGCCCGCGCAGCGGGCGGCGCAGGGTTTTAGGATTTGGTTTTTATTTGGGTTGAACTACTTATCAAGTTAGAACAATATTTTTTCTGAGAGCGCCGCGGCGCTCTCAGAAAAAATATTAATTAGACTTAAGCCCACAGGTCTATGGGGAGGTCGAAATCTATGTATTTTAACAGTTGAGCCTAACGCGCTAAGAAATGTATACTGCGGTTCACTGTTGTGTAGAATACTACCGCTATGGAACCAGTCAACTACCGTCGACCCCATCGGGCAATAATTCGCTGCAAAGCTAAGATGCAACTGCTGCAAACAGTCAACGACTGCTTAGACTGGTTCGAAGAAAACGACATTTTACTGAAAGAGCTGGCAGCAACTTTATTTTATTCAGATTATTATCAAGCGCTGTATGAGCGCTGCCAGTCCCAAAAAGACACAAATGACGCAGATACAGCGTTAATTGAGGAATTGGTGCAAACCTATCTCACAATCTCGCAACACAAACTCAATCCAGTTGTTCAACGCCTCAATGCTTTGTTGTAGCAGTGTTTTCCTAGGGGAGACACTTATGCGTGTCTCGTTTAGGCTGGCAGTCCAAGCTGAAACTCTGCCCAGCGTTGCTCTACCTGTTTAAAGCAATCGGCAGGGGCAATGGCAAGATTTTGCAGCAGGTTGATATCCACTGCACCATTTCCAATGACCAAAATCGCGATGGTTTGAGTAGGATCATAGGTGGCGATCGCTTTCAACAACGCGGTCACAGCCTCTTCTTCTAATTCAAGCCCTTGTAGATACTGCGTCACATGCGATTGAGGAACAAACGCCCGATTAAAGGTCACAGTATCCAGATTCCAATCGATCGAGGCAGGAACCTTATCCACCACATCACAAATTACTAGCCCTCTCCCCTCATTTGTATACCCGCTCCAAGCCGTGTACCCAAGGAGCAAAATATTGTGATGAATAAATCGGTTCTGCCAGTAGTCAAAGTATCCTTGCCAGAGTTCATTTCGCATTCGCATTGGCTTCCTCTCGCAACTCGCCCGCTGCCGCCATTGCTCTCTCTCCGATTCGAACCGCTCGAAACATGCCAAATCGGCAAAGACCTGCACCAAATGCCAGTCGCATTAAGAGCAGGGTCGGCACTTCTCGCAACGATTTAATCAACCCGGCTGAGCCAAAACGGACTAATCCTTCTGGTCGAGCTATGCCTTGCCAAATAGAATCTAGCCAAGACGGTAACGTTTGAGTTGTCCAGTCTGCTGTAACGACCTCACCGTCAACTAATCCCGTCGCGTCTAACAGCTCAGAAAACCCTTCAATGCTGGAAAAAGCAGGATGCGACCACTGATCGAGCAACTGCTGCATCACGGGTTTTTCCCAGAAATTTAGCGGGTTTTTGCGATCGTCGCGCTGATTCCAATCCGCCAAAACCAGCACTCCACCCGGCTTGAGAACTCGCATCAACTCCCTGGCAAAAATGGCTTTGTCGGGCATGTGGGGGCCTGCTTCAATCGACCAAACTACATCGAAACTTGCATCTGGAACCGAGAGCGCCATCGCGTCATCGACTAAAAACTGGGCACTCAGTCCTGGAGGCGTAAGTTCCTGTGCTCGTTTGACCTGCTGGAGACTAATCGTGATTCCGGTGACAGCAAAGCTGTAATCCTTTGCCAGTATACGGCTGCTGCCACCAATGCCGCAGCCCACATCTAAAACGGTAGTACCGGATGGGAGGTGATCTAATCCTCCCCAGCGCACCATTTCATGCACAAAGTCAGATTTTGCCGTCAAAAAATCTTTTTGTCGCGGTGGCAAACCATAGTGACCCAGGTGAATATGCTCACCCCAGTAGAACTCCAAAATACCGTCTTCTGTCCATTCGTCGTAAGAATTGGCCACAGAGTTGGCCGATTGATAGCGGCGAGCGGTGAGTAGGTAAAGAGCAACTCCTAAAATTAGCAATACCAGTAACAAAACAAACGCTGTAAAAAGTAGACTCATCATGACGCAATCGATAGAAGGCAATTCAAGGTGGTAGAGTCTTATAACCATAGTCATAAAGCTTAGGACATGCCAGCGTCATTCCCGCCTGCGCGGGAATGACGCTGGCACCTATCGAGCAGATGGATTCCCGCCTGCGCGGGAATGACAGGGAGGCGTCCTATTGATCATGGCTACCGCTATACATCATAAATCTAGCACTGCCGAATTCTCGATTCCGGTGCGACATCAAGAAAACGCTACTGATTTTCTGTAAACCGCGTAATTTAAGAGCTGTCTTGCGTCGTGTTTAGTTGCACTTTGCGTAAAGAAGTTCTGATGTCAAACTGGGGCGATCGCCCTCTGCTGCTCAATGTACCTAGCGATCGCTCACATAATACACGCGGTTCTACGACTTTTACTAAGCCAATCACTGTCTGCGGATTGAATGCAAGGTCACTGGAGAAATAACCAGAAACCAGTTGATGCACAAGGTTTAATTAGTTGGATTTGCAGTCAAAGGGTACTGGGCGGCGGGAGCAGCAGCCCATTCCCAGGTTGAGCCAGCGTAGTTTTTTGCGTCAAATCCCAGGCTGGTCAGCACCGCCGTAAACCAACCAGAACGAATACCGCCTGTGCAGTAGGTGACGATTTGAGTGTCTGAAGTAACGCCTTGGGCAGCAAGCTTGGCACGAATTGCCTCACGAGGCAGGAGATTGCCCGTTGGGTCGAGTAGCTCTTTATAATAGACGTGAATTGCACCAGGAATATGTCCACCCCGCCGTTCTCCGTAAGGGGTTTGTCCTCTATATTCGCGCGGTTCGCGGACATCGATAATCACTAAGTTTGGCTGACTGAGGCTGGCGCGTAGTTGATCGCGGGTGATATTCCACTGGTCGCTGCGGTTGACGACAAACGTACCGGGGGTAGCGGCAGCAGTGGCTTTGTAGGTTGTTAGGGGAATGCCTGTAGCAGCCAAGGCTGCATAGCCGCCATTGACTAAGACGGCGGCACGATGTCCTAGACTTCTCAGCATCCAAACAATTCGCCCATCTTCGCCCCAGCCCTTAAGGGGGTCTGCAATGACGACGACTGGGCGATCGCCAGACACGCCGACCTTTTGTAGCTTCTGGCTCAATACAGTATTATCTTCCAGCAATTTGCCACGACTAGAGCCGTTGGGTTGGCTAAACTGCTGCCACGACACCATAACGCTACCTTGTAAAGACTGACGCGGTTTGGGGTGACGGGCATCCAGTAGGGTTGCACCTTGCATTAGCAATTGGTTTGCCTGGGCAGGGCTAACAATCCACTCTGTTTTTAAGGTTTGTAGAGCAAACGGGGGGGCGCTAGCCGCAGGGCTGGCTAAGGGTATTGGCTGCGATAGCTGAGGGGGTTGGGGCGGGTTGAGGGCGATCGCTAGCGCAATTAATAGGACGATCCCTCCAGATCCCAAAATGACCACCCCTTTCAAAAAATGTCGCTGGATATAATGGGTCATGAGGCAAGATATCCTTATCAATCTAATTTCTTGTCAATCTAATAAGTAGTTCAACCTAAATAAAAACCAAATCCTAAAACCCTGCGCCTCCCGCGCAGCGGGCGGCGCAGGGTTTTAGGATCTTATCTTGACTTAAGCCCACCTACTTATAATGGCGGTGCGTTAGAGCAAACTCCCAGTCATTTTACTATCGTGACTAAATTAGCTACGCTTTAGTAAACGGCATTGCTCAATCTAGCTATGAATTTTCTCCCAAATTAAAATTTACAGCTACCATCAGCAGCACCCAATAAACCATTACACGTTTAAAACTCCAGTGTATGGGAATGTGTCAGTCCTATAGCTGGCACTCCCTCAAAGGGAGGCAGAGCGGCACGCGTTACTATGTTGCCAACTAGGACAAAATTTACTGAGTCTTAACACAAAGACAAGTCAATATAAAGGCTAGGTGTAGGTATGTACCTGGACATTCATCTAACTTAAGGCAGATGACCAAACAGGTTCACTACAGACATGATTACGGATGCATCTCTAGGATATTGAGATACTGTCTTTTGGAACACAGGTTTCTGATACTTTTAGAGAAGAGATAAATGCCATGATGATTCAGCAAACTAGAACAAATCACTCCATCAAATTTCTCAGCAATCTGAGCTTTTTTGTGGAGCGGTTACAGAAATCTAGCAAAGTTCATGACTATACGCGCCATCAACAGCATTCAGATTACGCGTTTGAGTCCACTGGCGAAAGCGCTCAGAGCTATATGACTGGGCAGGGCAGCGGTATTTGCCAAGGCGATCGCATTCTTCTCTGTCAAGATAGGCAGACCAAGACTTACCGCGTACGCTCTATTGAGTACTATGCTTCCCCTTCCGATTTGTGGACTGCATCGCTAATCAACGTAAAATGACGTGGCCAGAGCTATTTCTGACCCAGAGCTATTTCTGCCAATCCCTATACTGTAAGCGATCGCCTGCCAAGCCAGAGCTTAAAATAAATCCCCGCCTACCTCAAAGCAAGCAGGGATTTTATACTACAGAATTCTCTAACGAATTATGCCATCCACAATTTCAGCAGTGTCCACATCAGCTAGGTAGCTCAGCATCATCAAAGTCAAATTCCATACGCCTTGACTGCTCGCACAACGCAAACGTATGGAATTTTAGATTTAATACTGGCGCCTACTTGATAAACAACATCTCCTGATATTTGGGCAAAGGCCACAAATCATCTGCGACTTCACCTTCTAGCGCATCAGCATATTCGCGAACTTTATCCATCATCGGACGAAGAGTCTTTGCCGAATACTGCATGTGTTCTTCAATGGACGCAAAGTCGTGCTTGCTCAGAGCGCTGTCCAACTTGCTGAGGGTATCCACCATCAATTTGGTTAGTGAAGCCACTTTCTCGGCGCTTTCCTTTTCCAGCTCAATGCCAATTTCCTTTAGGTTGGAAATGGTAGCAGAAAGCTCAGCCAGGTACCGGAATGCCGCTGGGTAAATGACGGTTTTTGCCAGACTGATTACCAGCTTGGCTTCCATCTCAATCACCTGAATGTACTGTTCCGCATACACCTCAAAGCGGCTCTCTAGCTCCGTTGCCGATAGCACTCCAGTTCTCTCGAACAAGTCCTCAATGTATTTTTCTTTTAGCACGGGTAGAGCATCGGCTGTAGTTGGCAGGTTCAGTAACCCACGTTCTTCTACCGCCATCTTGTGCCATTCCTCTGAATAGCCGTTACCACCGAAGACAACTGCACTGTGTTGTTCCATCACCGCCTTAAGGACGGTAGCGGCTGCAACGTTAAATTCAGCACCTTTAGCCAACTCAGCCTCTAGCTGATCCGCGATCCAGGTCAATGAATCCGTCAGGATGGTGTTCATGGCCACTAGTGGGCCGGAAACAGCCTGATTAGAGCCGACTGCTCTAAATTCAAATCGGTTACCTGTAAACGCAAAGGGGGAAGTACGGTTGCGATCGCCTGGATCTTTGGGGAACTCAGGCAACGTATCTACACCCAGGTTCATCACGCCTGCATGGGCAGAGTTCTTAAGATCTCCCTGCTTAATTTGCTCAAACACGTCTTCTAGCTGAGACCCCAAGTAAACAGAGATGATAGCAGGGGGCGCTTCGTTTGCACCCAAACGGTGGTCGTTGCTAGCAGATGCCACAACAGCTCGCATCAGAGGGCCATACATGTGAACACCCCGAATAACTGCCCCGCAAAACAACAAGAATTGTAGGTTGTCGTGGGGTGTATCGCCCGGGTCGAGCAGGTTACCTTGGGTCGCATTGCCGACCGACCAGTTAACATGCTTACCAGACCCGTTAATGCCAGCAAAAGGCTTTTCGTGCAGCAAGCAGATAAAGCCGTGCTTCTTAGCGGTATTTCTAAGAATCGTCATGGTCATCTGCTGGTGATCACTGGCCACGTTTGCCGCTTCAAAGAAGGGAGCAATCTCAAACTGACCCGGAGCAACCTCGTTGTGGCGGGTTTTGGCCGGAATACCCAGGCGATACATTCTTTCTTCCACGTCTTGCATAAAGACTTGGACACGCTCTGGAATGGCTCCAAAGTAGTGATCATCAAACTGTTGACCCTTAGCCGCTGGTTTACCAAATAGCGTTCTACCCGTTAACAACAAATCGGGACGGCTGTTGGCAAAGTGGGCATCGACTAAGAAATATTCTTGCTCTGCTCCACAGCTTGAGTTAACGGTTGCAATATCCGTATGCCCTAACAGTTTTAGCAGTCGAGTTGCTGCTTTGCTCATGGCTGCGTTCGACCGCAGTAGGGGCGTTTTCTTGTCTAGCGCTTCACCCGTCCAGGAGATAAAAACAGTTGGAATACAGAGAGTTGCACCATTATCTGTTTGCATGATGTAGGCAGGGCTAGTAACATCCCACGCCGTGTAGCCACGCGCTTCAAACGTAGAGCGAATACCACCATTGGGGAATGAAGACCCATCTGGCTCACCTTGTACCAACACCTTGGCTGTAAATTCTGTGATGACTGAGCCATCACTCTGTACTGACACAAACCCATCGTGCTTTTCAGCCGTGATGTTGGTCATGGGGTAAAACACGTGGGCGTAGTAGAGTGCCCCCTTAGAGATAGCCCAATCTTTCATGGCGGCGGCTACTGTGCCAGCCACCGAGACATCCAGCTTGCCACCCGATTGAATTGTTTTCTTAATCGCTTTAAAAACATCCTTAGGTAAACAAGCCTGCATTTTGTTCAGGCTAAAAACGTCTGTCGCCCACATCTCTTCCAGGCGACTTGGGGTCTTGGGAGGAAGTAGCTCCCGATCGGTAATCTGACAAATTGCCTGAAATCGTGATTCGTTGCCGCTCATAAATTATATTTTCCTCTAAATAGCAAACTTACAAAGCATACTGGGTCGTAATCCGACAAAGCGTATGATATGTATCAAAGTTAGATCGTTCATGCTGCGGTGCCACTAATTTTGGGGCAGGGTTTTAGTGTGGGCGCGGGCGCGTTGCCTGTCTCACACCAAAACCCTTTTCCGGCTAAGCCTTTTCCGGCTAAGCAATGCCCACCTTAGACCAGAGCGATATCACAGCAAATGAGCGAACTACAGGGACGATACTAGACAAAGAATTAGACGCAGCCGTAGACCTAGTCGCGCTGAATAGTAGCGACCCTGGCATAACGTATTTGGGGAGGAAGTGCACCCAAGAATCTAACTTATTTAGAAGTATCAACTTAAGACAACCAAGATTCAAGTTAGCGATTAGTCTACACGCAAACGCTGGTTCTAATGGTTTCTAGCCATGTAATCCACCCAGCAGCGTTGCAGAATCTGGATATGGACTACTGGATATGGACTACGTTAATGACAGATCTCACCATAATCTACAACTTGTCTGTGAAGCGCTAGTGGCATAGCTAACTATACCAATTTGAGTTGTTTTTGGAGCAATTTACTAGATCATGATTAAATCGGACGTTCCCAGTGAAATTTTCTGTCAGTCTCTTTAATGGGAATATCGTTGATACTCGCTTCCCGTCTTCTCATCAGACCGCTCTCGGCAAACTCCCACTGTTCATTGCCATAGGCGCGATACCAGTACCCAGAGTCATCGTGCCATTCATACTCAAAACGGACAGAGATCCGATTGTCGGTAAAACTCCAGAGTTCTTTCTTTAGTCGGTAATCTAGTTCTTTAGCCCACTTCCGGCTAAGGAATGCTCTGATCTCTTCACGCCCACTCAGAAACTCAGCCCGATTGCGCCACTGGGAATCTTCGGTGTAGGCTAAAGCGACTTTTTCAGGATTGCGCGTGTTCCAGGCATCTTCTGCGGCT
>Ga0335394_10001178_pt1 | contig 29079 bp, 24 predicted proteins | sample MAT03_FD_205741 | JGI IMG/M metagenome (GOLD analysis project Ga0335394, IMG submission 205741) | Freshwater microbial communities from Lake Fryxell liftoff mats and glacier meltwater in Antarctica - MAT-03 (spades assembly) (version 2) ...
CGAGCCGCGTATATGGCCGGCGTTGGAAATCAGCGCATGGCCGCCGAGGTGCTTTTCGAAGATCTTCTCGCAGGTCGCGATCGACTCTTCCTTGCTCATCGTGCCGAAGCCGAATTTCTCCCAGGTCTCCTCGCTGCACTCGACGATGAAGGTCGCCGTGTCCTTGTCGAACTGGTAGGCGTGCGCCCATACCCAGCCGTGCTCGGTCTTCTCGAAAATGAAAGTAAAGGCGTCGTCGAACTTCTGTTGGGTGCCGAGCCACACGAACTTGCACTTGCGCGTGTCGATGTCCGGCTTGAAGACCTCGGCGAAGGTCGATCGCGCACGCGAGTTCAGCCCGTCCGCCGCAACAACCAGGTCGTGCGTCTCCATGTAGGGGCGGGGGTCCGGCGCCTCCGTCTCGAAGACGATATTGATGCCGAGTTCGCGGGCGCGCCGTTGCAACAGCATCAGGAGCCGCTTGCGGCCGATGCCGCAGAAGCCGTGTCCGGTCGATACCGTGCGCACGTCCTTGTAGACGACGGCGATATCGTCCCAGTAGGCGAAATAGCGCTTGATCCAGACCGCGCTGACCGGGTCGTTGCGCGTCAGATTGTCGAGCGTCTCGGCCGACAGCACGACGCCCCAGCCGAAGGTATCGTCGGGCTTGTTGCGCTCGACGACCGTGATGTCGTGCGCCGAATTGCGCAGCTTCATGGAAATCGCAAAATAGAGGCCGGCAGGTCCACCGCCGAGAACCGCAACCTTCATCGTGCGACTCCTCTGTTCGCTTCACGCTCTGCGCGACTATCGCGCTGCAATCAGATTACTTCAAGCTTAAAATTTCAAGCTGCGTCGATTCCTGCAGCAGGGCGGCAGCCCGCACGTCGGGACCGCCGCAAGGCTCTGGCCGAGGACCTACTTGGCGGGATCCTTCGGGCTCCAAAGAACGGTTTCTGCGCCCTTTTCGTATGCCATGCCACCGGGGTAGCTGATCGCCTCGAACTGCAGCCCCCACGGCGCCTGGAAATACATCACCGTCTGGCCGGCGGCAGGGCCTTCGCCGACCGGCAGGACCATCCGCGTGGCGACGCCCTTGCCTTCCAGATAAGCCTTTGCAGCGGGAACGTCGTCGACGTAGAAGGCGATGTGGTAACCGCCGATGTCGCTGTTCTTTGGCGTCATGTCCTTCTGGTCCGGCGCGGTGTATTCGAACAGCTCGATGTTCGAGCCGAAGCCGCAGCGCAGCAGCGTGATCTCCTTGATTACCGCCTTGGGATCGACGCCCAGAAGGTCCTGCATGAACGTGCCCTTGTCGTCGGCGAACGGTCCGAAGGACATCGCCTTCTGGCATCCGATGACGTTGGTGAAAAAATCGACCGCCTGCGCCATGTTGGGCACGGTGATGCCGGTATGGTCGTGTCCGCGCATTCCAGGAATTCCGTTCGCGGCCGCCATGCCGGCGCTGGCAAGAAGCGAAGTGGTGAGAACTGCGTTGCGAGTGAGATTTTTCACGTGATGTCTCCCATTTGGCGGGCCGTTCCCTGTTTTCCGAATTGGTCGCCCGCGAGGCCCAAGGCGGATGAAGTCGTTACGCGCTATCCCGCCTTCAGCCAGTCGGCGTCGATCTCCGGCAGCGGGATCGCCGCTATCAGGTCGCGCGTGTAGGCGTGCTTCGGATCGGCGAAAAGCGCGTCGGTCGGCCCCTGCTCCACGATCTCGCCGTTGCGCATCACGATCACCTGCTTGCACAGTCGGCGGATGACCGAGAGATCGTGGCTGATGAAAGCGACCGTCAGGCCCATCTCGTCGGCCAGCTTTTCGAGCAGCGTCAGTATTTGTGCCTGTGTCGAGACGTCGAGACCGGACACGATCTCGTCTGCGAGGACGAAATCGGGCGACAGCGCGAGCGCCCGCGCAATACCGACGCGCTGGCGCTGGCCGCCCGAGAGTTCGTGGCGGTAGCGTTTCGCGAAGTTTTCCGGGAGCCCGACGCGCCTCAGCGCTTCGGCGACGCGCGCGGCGATGTTATCGCCGAGCCCGTTCTGCTTCAGCGGCGCGGCGATGATCGCGCCGATTGTGCGGCGCGGGTTGAGCGACGACATGGGATCCTGGAAGATCATCTGCAGATTGCACCGCAGCGGCTTCAGGTCCGCCTCGGCGAGATGGGTGATGTCGCGCCCTTCGAAAATCACGCTGCCTGCGCTCGGCTCGATCAGCCTGACGAGAGCACGGCCCAGGGTCGACTTGCCGGAACCCGACTCCCCGACAATGCCGGTCACTTGGTGGCGCGGCAGTTCGAAGTCGAGCCCTTTCAGGATATGCACCAATGGCGCACGGCCGATGACTGGCTTGCGTGTCATGTCGGGCAGCGCGACCTTCAGCCCGCTCACCCTGAAAAGCGGCTCAGCCATGACCGGCCCTCCAGCTCTGGTCGGCTGCGGCGATCTCGGCGGAAAGTCCGGCCAGCACGGCGTCATCCACCGGTTTCAGCGACGCCATTGGATCGGTATAGCGTGGCGTCGCTGCCATCAGCGCGCGCGTGTAGGCGTGCTGCGGCGATGCGAACAGCGCCGCCGTATCGGCCTCCTCGACCACCTTGCCGGCATAGAGAACCGTCACCTTCTGGCTGATCTTCGCCACCACGCCGAGGTCGTGCGTCACGAACAGGATGGCCGTGCCATGATCCTTCTGGAGCTGCGCGATCAGCCGCAAAATCTGCTTCTGCACGGTCACGTCGAGCGCGGTGGTCGGCTCGTCGGCGACGATCAGCCGGGGCTCGGCTGCAAACGCCGCCGCAATAAGCACGCGCTGGCGCATGCCGCCGGACAGTTCGTGCGGATAGGCGCGCATGACGCGGTCGGGGTCGCGTATCTGCACCTCGTCGAGAAGCTGGCGGATACTCTTGTCGGCCTTGCCGCTGTCCCAGCCCAGGATGTGGATCAGCCGGTCGGTCATCTGCGGCCCGACGCGCCGCGAGGGGTTGAGCGCTGTCAGCGGGTCTTGCGGAATGAGTGCCGTCTTGGTGCCGATGACGCGCCGCCGCTCTTTCGCGGACAGCGTGCCGAGATCGGTGCCCTCCAGCCTGATCGACCCCTCCGCGATCTTGACGCTGGGCGGCAGCACGCCAAGCACCGCCTTGCCGATCATGCTCTTGCCGGCGCCGCTCTCGCCGACCAGCGCGCGCACCTCGCCGGGTTCGACCGCGAGCGACACCGAGCGCAGGACGCGCTGTCCGGAGGCGAGCGTTGCGCTGAGGCTGGATATGTCCAGGCAGGCGCTCATCGCAGCACCGGGTCGAAGCGCGCCTTCAGCCCCTCGCCGAACTGGCTGAACGACAGCACCGTCAGGAACAGCGTGATCAGCGGAAACACCAGCACCCACCATGCCTGGTGGATGGAGAGCCGGCCCTCCGCGATGATGCCGCCCCAGGTCGGATCGTCGGTCGAGATCGAGAGGTTCACGAAGGACAGGATCGCCTCGACGATGATGGCAATGCCCATCTCCAGCGAAAGCAGCGCCACGATTGTGGGAACGACATTGGGCAGCACCTCGGAAACCATGATGCGCAGGCGCCCGTAGCCGGCGATCCTGGCGTTCTCGACATAGTCCATGCGCGCCTGGCCCATCGCCTCGGCGCGCACGACGCGGCAGAACCGCGTCCAGTCGATCACGGCGATGGCGATGATCACCGAGCTCAGCCCGGTGCCGAACACGGCGACCAGCAGGATAGCGAACAGCACCGGCGGAAACGCCATCCAGACATCGACGATGCGCGAGATGATGCGGTCGGGCCAGCCGCCGAAATACCCTGCGATCAGTCCGAGCGTCGAGCCAACCAGGCAGGCGGCGAGCGCTGCGGCGAAAGCGACGATGAAGGCCACCCGCCCGCCATAGATCAGGCGAGACAGCAGGTCGCGGCCGAGGCTGTCCGTCCCCAGCCAGTAGCCGGGTTGCGAGCCCTGCATCCAGAACGGCGGCAGCCGCTCGAACATCAGATCCTGTGCAAGCGGGTCCTGCGGCGCGATCAGCGGGGCGAAGATCGCTGCCAGAAGGGCGACCAGCAGCCAGCCGCCGGCCAGCCATAGCCTGGCGTCGCCGCGTTGGCCGATCGCGCGCGCATCAGCCATGCCGCAGCCTCGGATTGAGCAGCGCGTACATCATGTCGACGACAAGGTTGATCAGCACGAAAATCAGCGCGAAGACGAGCACGATGCCCTGGATCAGCGGCAGGTCGCGGTTGATCACCGCGTCGATCGCCATGTTGCCCAGGCCTTCGTAGGAAAACAGCCGTTCGATGATCACGGTGCCGCCGATCAGAAATGTGAACTGCACGCCGATCAGCGTCAGCGTAGGAAGCGCCGCGTTCTTCAGCGCCTCACGCAGGATCACCTTCGTCTCCGAAAATCCCTTCACCCGCGCCAGCGTCACATAATCGAGCGTCATCACTTCCTTGAGCGAAATCTTCAGCAGTTGCGAGATGATTGCCGCCAGCGGCAGGGCCAGAGCCACGGCCGGCATGAACATGTGGCTGATCAGATCTTTTGTCAGGTCGAAGCGCAGCCGCACGACGCTTTCGAACAGATAGAACTGCGTCACGAAAGGCAGATCGAGCCTCGGCGACACGCGGCCCGAGATCTCGAAGACCGGCCACAGCACTCCGAACAGAAGGATCAGCGCGAGCCCCCACAGGAAGTCGGGTATCGACAGCGCCGCGCCGTTGGCGACATCGATGCCGGCTTCCACGACCGTACCTTGCTCGCGCGCCCCGAGAATGGCCAGCGGCCCGCCGATGGCGAGCGCGATGACGAGCGCAAAGATCGACAGTTCCAGCGTCGCCGGCAGGCGGTTCAGCACCAGTGACAGCACGTCCTGTCTGAGCGAGATGGACGTGCCGAAGTCACCGTGCAGGACGCCCGACAGCCAGATGAAGTATTGCTCGACGAGCGATCTGTCGAAACCGTAAAGCGCGCGCAGGCGGTCGATATCCGCCTGCGTCGCGCCGGGCGGCAGCATCATGGCGATCGGGTTCCCCGGCGCCACGCGGATGATCACGAACACCACCACCGACACGCCAAGCAGCGTGACGGCCATGGTAAGGAGTCGGATCAGGAAGCGTTGCAGGATCATATGGGCATCGGCTCGCAATGCGGTCTCGGCAGTGCCGAACTGCCCCTCAGCCTTGCGTCACCGTTTCACTCCTCTCCCCGTTCTCGCGGGGAGAGGATGCCGGCAGGCAGGTGAGGGGCAGCGCGATGCTGGTTCGGTAAGGCGCTACGAGGCCGGCGTCATCAGATGCGGCAGCAGCGCCCCCGACTTGTGCGGCACCACGTTGACACCCTTGGCGTGAACGATCGGCTGAGCGTACTGAAGCAGCGGCAGCACGTAGGCCTGCTCGGCGATCAGCTTGTCCACGGCCTTCCAGCCGGCGATTCGCTTGGCCTGGTCCGGCTCGCCCCACAGGGGGTTGATGGCGTCGATGACGTCCTGGCTGTCCCATACCGAATGCGGGCTCGGTCCGTATATCGCAAAGCCCGTCGAGGTGGTCGGGTCGCCGATCGAGTTACCCCAGTTGTAGAAGGCCGCCGGCGTGAGCTGGTCGGCGGCGCGCAGCTCGTAGTGCTTGGCGATTTCGTAGACCTCGATATTGGCCTCGATGCCGACCTTGCGCCACATGCCGACGATCGCCTGGATCATCTCGTAGTCCTTGGGCTTGAAACCCTTGGTGGTCTGGATGGTGAACTTCACCGGATTTTCCAGTGAATAGCCCGAAGCCTTGAGCAGTTCGACTGCCTTCTCGGGATTGTATTCAACCTTGATCGATGGATCGTAGGCGTCGTATTCCGGCGTCTCAAGCGTGTCGATCGGCAGGCCGTAGCCGCGCAGCAGGCGATCGACCAGCAGCTTCTTGTCGACCGACATGACCGCCGCCTGGCGCACGTTCTTGTCCAGCATGGCTTCCTTGTCGTTGAAGAAGATCATGCCGATGTCCGACACCGTGTCGGCCGATCCGGCGAGCCCGTCCTTGGCGATCAGGCGGTCGTATTCTTCGAATGGAATCTCGAGAGTGACCTGCGACGATCCAGACTCGATCTCGGCGACGCGGCTTGCCGCGTCGGTCACGAACTTGATCGTCACGTTCTCGAAGGCCGGCTTGCCGCCCCAGTAGTTCGGATTGGCCTTAAGCCGCACGAAGGCGTTCTGCTCGAACTTGTCGACCATGTATGGCCCGGTGCCGATCGGCGCCTTCTCGAAGCCTTCCGCGCCGACCTTCTCGTAGTATGCCTTCGGCAGAACGTAGCCGGTCAGGAACGACATCCACTTGAAGTAGGTCGGATCGAAGCCGACCACGTCCGCGGTGATCTTGTTGCCGTCGATCTTGAAGTTGTTGACGTTCTTCCAGACGAACTGGATCGGGTTTCCGGTCTTCTCGTCGCCGGCCCGCTGCAGCGACCACACCACGTCCTCTGCCGTGAAAGGCGACCCGTCGTGCCAGGTCACGCCTTCGCGCACAGTCATATGGACAGTCTTGAGGTCGTCGGAAAAGCCCCATTCGGTGAGCAGGCCCGGCGCCTGTTCGAGGTCGGGCTTCTGCAGGATGAACTGGTCGAACACCGACTGGTAGATGCCCTGGATGGTCGGGTTGACCGCGGACGGGCCGGTGGTCGGGTCCCAGGAAGGCAGGTTGACGTTGTAGGCGATGACGAGTTCGTTGGCCTGCGCGAGCGCGACCCTGGGCATGGAAATACCCGCCATCGCCGCAGTGGCGCCCGCAAGTTTCAAGATCGTTCGTCTGCTGATTGTACCGGTCATGTTGTGGTTCCCCAGTTGATTGTTCTGTTGGTTGGTAGTGGCCCGAAGGCGTGGAAGGTCTAGAGTGCTGCCGTGGCTTCGATCTCCACGAGAAAATCCGGAAGCGCCAGCGTCTGGACGCCAATGAAGGTGTTCGCTGCCGGCACCACGCCGTCGTAGAAGGCCATGATCTCGCCGATGACCGGGCCGAGTTTGTCCGGCGAATGGTCCACGACATAGGTCCGCAGCCGCACGATGTCCGCAGGCGTCGCACCCGCCTCCGCCAGGACAGCCTTGAGATTGGCCAGAGCCTGTCGCGTCTGGGCGGCCAGGTCGCCGGCGCCCACCAGTTCGCCCTTGCTGTCCCATGCTACCTGCCCGGCCAGATGCAGCGTGCGTCCGCCGTTCTGCTCCACCGCATGCGAGAATCCGAACTGCGTCGATTCATAGAGGCTTGCCGGGTTGATCGCCTTGCGCTTCATTGTGAGGTCCTTGTCGTGGTCGAGGTCAATCTCATGCTCCGCCGAGTTGTTGGGCAAGCATGAAACCTGAACCTGCACCCGTTCCGGCTCCGGGCCAAGTGGCCGCGCCGACAAGATGCAGGTTCGCAATGGGCGTGTTCCAGCGCGCAAAGCCGCGCGCCGGTCTGAACAGGAAGTTCTGCGCGATGTGGTGGCTGCCGCAGATCTGGTCGCCGCCGACGAGGTTCGGGTTCCCGCGCTCCAGATCTACAGGCGAGACGACCGTACGGCCGAGAACCTTGCCTTGTAGCCCAGGCGCATGCGCTTCAATGATCGCCAGCGCGCGGTCGGCATACCTCTCCTTGATCGCGTCCCAATGGTCAGGCGCGATCTCGCCGGCCGCGTCGCCTCTAACCTCGGTCGGCAGCAAGCGCACCTGCACCCACAGGACGTGTTTGCCCTCAGGTGCGCGCGATGGGTCGATTGCAGTCGGCTGGCCAACCACCAGCACCGGCTCGTCGGGCAGCAGGCCCGCGATGGCCTGTTGATAGGTCCTCGCCATCTGGTCAAGCGACGGCGCGATATGGACATAGGCGAACTCGCGCAGTTCTGATCCCGCCTTCCAGTCGGGCAGGTCGTCCAGCGCCAGATGGATCATCATCGTGCCCGGCGCGTGGCGGAATTTTTTCATCCCGCCGTCGAAGCCCGCGTCACCCGAACCGTTCGGCAAAAGCTTGCTGACAAGCGCTCCAGGCGCGACACCCGCGACCACGGCCTTCCTCGCCTGGTGCGTTTCACCGTTGGCGAGCCTCACTCCGGTTGCCTTGCCGCCGGACGTCGTGATTTCGCCAATTTCGGCGTCGGTGAAGATCCTTCCACCGGCCTTCGTAACCATTCCCTCCAGAGCCCGGATCATCGTGTCGGCGCCGCCCTTGCCCAGCACCATGCCGAAACTCTGGTTAGCCATCGATTCAAGATAGGGGAACACCGCGCCGCCAGCGATGTCAGGCGCGAAGTCGAGATGCATGCCCCAGGCAGCGAGCGTTGCCTTGACATGCGACGAGGAGAAATTGTCGTCGAGCCATGCGCGGGGCGATGACAGGAGCAGCTTGCCCGTATCGAGCGCCCCGGCGAGGCCCTTCTTGCGCCACAGGTTCCAGCCGGTGCCGGCCAGCGAGCGCCCGCTCATCGGCGAGCCGAGCAGCCGGAAGAGGTGTTCCGCTTCGCCCATGAAACCGGCCACCAGTTTGCGCCAGGCTACCGCGTCCTCCCTGGAGAACTGCTCCAGCCGGGCGACCGTTTTTTCGAGGTCGGCGCTGATGCCAAACCAGCGTCCGTCGGGGAAGACCGAGGCAAAACAGTCAGCCACCGGAGCGAACTCCAGCCCCGTCGCTTTCAATTCATTTGAATATGTCCTGTGGAAGGCCGATCCGGCAAAGAGGCTGATATTCATCGCGCCGAGGTCGTGGCGGAAGCCCGGAAGCGTCACTTCCCGCGTCTGGACCGCGCCGCCGATCGATGGGTTTCGCTCGAAAACCCCGACTTTCCAGCCCTTTAGCGCCAAATGCGCCGCGCAGGCCAGACTGTTGTGGCCGGCACCGACAAAGATGGCGTCGAAATCGCTCACGCCCCCAATCCCATTCCTTTAGGCTTAAAGATAATTGCAGATGCATATGTTTTCGTCTAGTAGCATATTAAGGGCCGACAGAGCCGCGAACGTCATTCGACAAGGGGAACGACAGATGGATACGCAGAAACTTCTCGGCGAGTTCGCCACCCAGCTTCTTTCCGGTGCGATCGAGGTCGTTGACCTCTCGGCCGTGCTCGGTCCCGACACGCCGCTGATCAAGCTGCCACCCGAGCTTGCCGTGGACACGCCGAAGATCGAGATCCACACCATCTCCGCCTACGACAAGAATGGTCCCTGGTGGGCATGGAACTGGCTGAAGCTCGGCGAACATTCCGGCACGCATTTCGACGCGCCGATCCACTGGATATCAGGCAAGGACTATGCCGACGGCGCGACCGATACACTGCCTGTCCAGAAGCTGGTCGGTCCTGTCAACGTGCTCGACTTCTCCAAGGAAGCTGCGGCCGATGCGGACTTTCTTCTGACCGTCGACCACATCAAGGCCTGGGAGGCCGCGCATGGCTCGATCAATCCCGGCGAGTGGGTCGTCATGCGCACCGACTGGTACAAGAAGAACGGCTCCGAGAAGGACTTCCTCAACGCCAACGAGACCGGCCCGCATACGCCCGGTCCAACCGCCGAGGCGATCCTCTATCTGATCGACAAGAATGTCGCCGGCTGGGGTTCGGAGACGATCGGCACGGACGCCGGCAAGGCCGGCGGCATGGAGCCGCCGTTCCCGGCCCACACGCTGATGCACAAAGCCAACAAATATGGTCTCGCCAGCCTCTGCAGGCTGGACCGGCTGCCGCCCAAGGGTGCCGTTCTGATCGTCGCGCCGCTCAAGATCGAGCACGGCACCGGCAGCCCGATCCGCGCCCTGGCGCTCGTGCCGAAGAAGTAGGAACGCGCTGGGGTCGAACCTATGACCGCACCGGACCACATTATCGTCGGCAGCGGCATCAACGCGCTGGTCTGCGCAGCGATCCTCGCGGGCAAGGGTCGCAAGGTGCTGGTGCTCGAGCGTAACGATCGCATCGGCGGCTGCATTCGCTCAGAGGAAATCACCGCGCCCGGCTTCGTCCACGATGTCATGGCGACGACCTTCGTCTTGTTCATCACGTCGCCTGCCTACGCGGCGTTGGCCGCCGATCTCGGTCGCCACGGCTTGGAATTCTGCAACACCAGGACGCCGACCGGCGTGCTCAGGCCGGACGGCAGCCATCTGATCCAGCGCATGGACCGCCCTGCCAACGTCGCTGCCCTGAGTGACGACGGGGCGCAGTACGCGGCTGACGTCGGCGACATCGAAAGGAACGCCGGCCTGCTGTTCGGCCTTCTCGGCGGCGGCCTGTGGACATACCCCACCTTCAAGCTGCTTGCCGGTGAGGCGTGGCGTCGAGGTCCGCGCGGCCTTGCCGCCTTCCTCGGCGAGGCGCTGGTTCCGGCGCGCGGCTGGCTCGAAACCTCCTACAAGTCCGATCTCACCCGCGCTCTCTGGGCGCCGTGGGTCCTGCATGCCGGGCTCGGCCCGGAAGACGCCTTCTCCGGCCAGATCGCCAAGGTCATCGCCTTTGCGCTGGAAGCCGCCGGCGCCCCGATCGTCAAGGGCGGAGCGCAGAACCTGCTCGCTGCCTTCGAGGCATTGATACGCGAGAAGGGTGGCGAGATTCGCACGGGTTCAGACGTCGCTGCGATCGTCGAGGAAGGTGGCCGCGCCACCGGAGTGCGCCTCGCATCGGGCGAGACGATTTCCGCGTCCAAGGGCGTCATCTGCTCGGTGACGCCGACGCAACTCTACGAACGCCTGCTCGGCAAGGCTGCCCCTGAGGCGGATGTCGCGGCGACCAGGAAATACCGCTACGGCAAGGGCAACTTCCAGATCCACTACGCGCTCGACCGGCCGCCGGCCTGGCGCGATCCGGCACTTGGCGAGGTGGCGCTGCTTCATCTCACGCCCGGTCTCGACGGTGTCTCGAAGGCCTGCAACGAGGCCGCGCGCGGCATGCTGCCGGAGACGCCGACCATCTGTCTGGGACAGCCGCACGCGCTCGACCCGGCTCGCTGTCCTCCTGGCAAGGCGGTCCTCTGGCTGCAGCTTCCGGAGGCGCCGCGCCACATCAAGGGCGATGCCGCTGGCAAGCTCGCGACGCCGCCGGACGGCAAATGGACCGACGACCTGCGCGAAGCTTACGCCGATCGCGCCGAGGCGATCCTCGCCTCCCACATCGACGCCTTCTCCGCCACCGTGCTCGGGCGTCGCGCCTATTCTCCCGCCGATCTCGAGGCGATGAACATCAATCTCGTCGGCGGCGATCCGTATGGCGGCTCGTCGACCATCGATCAGTCGTTCCTGTGGCGTCCCTTCAAGTCGAGCCGCAACCACGACACGTCGATCAAGGGGCTCTACCACATCGGCGCATCCACGCATCCGGGGGCAGGCCTCGGCGGCGGCTCCGGGTTCCTCCTGGGACAGAAGCTGTGATGGAACAGCGCGTGGCGGAAAAGAGCGAGCGCATCTCCACATTGGGCCAGATCGGGCTGCAGCAGTTCGCACCCTATCTGATGAACCGCATCATGGGCCGCTACAACGCGACGCTGCGCGAAGCCTTCAGCCGCGAAGGACGCACCGTGCCGCAGGTGCGCACGCTCGCCGTGCTTTCCGTCAGTGACGGCGTCACCGTCGGCGACCTCTCGGTCTACACCGTCATCGAGCAGTCGACGCTGTCGCGAACCCTCGACGCGTTGGAGGCTGAGGGGCTGGTGCGCCGCGAATCCGGCGAGACCGACAGCCGCGTGCGCAAGGTGCTTCTCACCGATGAAGGCCGCGCCGAGTTCAACCGCGCCTGGCCGGCCATGCACGACGCGTTCGATCTCATGTTCGATGGCGTCGACGACGCGGAATACGCGGCGCTGGTGGTCACGCTGCAGAAGATGCTTCGCAACATTCGCAAGCACGACATCTAGAGCATGATCCCGAACCGCAGGACCGCGTCAGCGAAAAGTGGGAACCGGTTTTCGGAAAAGATCATGCTGAGAAACTAGAGTACGCATTCCGTCCTCTGCGGCGGCAACGGAGCAGGACAACAAGATGGCCGAGCGGTCATTCGCCAAGGAAGTGGAGAAGCTGAGGCTGGGCGACGGCGAGGAATTCGCCGGCGAAGGCATCCTCGCCATCACCAAGGCGCTGCTGCAGTGCGGCGTCGGCTATGTCGGCGGCTATCAGGGCGCGCCGATCAGCCATCTGATGGACGTGCTGGCCGACGCGCAGGACATTCTGGGCGAACTTGGCGTGCATTTCGAGGCTTCCGCCTCGGAGGCGACCGCGACCGCCATGCTCGCGGCTTCCGTCCATTACCCGATCCGGGGCGCAGCCACCTTCAAGTCCACGGTCGGCACCAATGTCGCGTCGGATGCGCTGGCCAACCTCGCCTCGGGCGGCGTCACCGGCGGCGCGCTGCTCATCGTCGGCGAGGACTACGGCGAAGGCTCCTCCATCATGCAGGAGCGTAGCCACGCCTTCGCCATGAAGAGCCAGGTCTGGCTGCTCGACCCGCGACCGAACCTGCCGTCGATCGTCAAGGCGGTGGAAGACGGCTTCGAACTGTCGGAAGCGTCCAATACGCCAGTCATGATGGAGGTGCGCATTCGCTGCTGCCATGTCCACGGCAAGTTCACCGCCAAGGACAACAAGCGCCCGGCGATGACCGTTGCCGACGCGCTGGAATCGCCGCGCCGCGACACCGGCCGCATCGTGCTGCCGCCCGCCTCCTTCCTGCACGAGAAGGAGAAGATCTCGAAGCGCTGGCCGGCCGCCGTCGACTTCATAAAGTCGCGCAAGATCAACGAGTTCTTCGGGCCCGCACACGGCGCCGTCGGCATCGTCATGCAGGGCGGCATGTACAATGCCGTCATCCGCGCGCTGCAGCGCCTCGGCCTCGCCGATGCCTATGGCGAAACGGACATCCCTCTCTACGTGCTCAACGCCGTCTATCCGCTCATCGACGACGAGTTCCTCGGTTTCTGCGAGGGCAAGGACGCGGTGCTGGTGGTCGAGGAAGGCCAGCCGAACTACATCGAGCAGGCTTTCGCTTCGATGCTGCACAAGGCCGGGCGCGGCACGCGGCTTGTTGGCAAGGAACACCTGCCGATGGCCGGCGAATACACCGGCCAGGTGATGCTCGACGGGCTCGGCTCGTTCCTGCGTGCCGAGGCGCCGCTGCTGCTCTCCGCCGAGATTCGCGCACCCAACAAGATGGGTCAGGGCGAGGAGATTCCCGATCTCAGCCGGGTCGTTCCCGGTCGCCCGCCGGGTTTCTGCATCGGGTGTCCCGAACGCCCGATCTTCGCCGCCACAAAGCTTGTCGAGCAGGAGCTTGGCAAGCACCACATCGCTTCCGATATCGGCTGCCATCTCTTCTCGATCATGCCGCCCTTCGAGCTTGGCGCGACGACCATGGGCTACGGCCTAGGCCCGGCGTCCGCGTCCGCGTTCAATTCGCCGGATGCCAAGCGCCGTTCGATCTCCTTCGTCGGCGACGGCGGCTTCTGGCACAACGGCCTGACATCCTCGATCGGCAACGCGGTCTTCAACAAGAACGACGGCGTCATCGTCATCGTCGACAACTTCTACTCGGCAGCCACCGGAGGGCAGGACATCCTGTCGTCTCGCGCGGGCAACAAGACGAAGTCCACCAAGCACCCGATCGCCAAAGCGGTCGAGGGCATGGGCGTGAAGTGGCTGCGCCACATCGACCGAACTTACGACGTCGGCAAGATGCAGGACACGTTGCGCGAGGCGCTGACCACCGACGAGAAAGGCCCGAAGGTCATCGTCGCTTCCTCGGAGTGCATGCTGAACAAGCAGCGCCGCGAGAAGCCGCTGGTCGACAAGGCGATCAAGGGCGGCGAGCGCGTCGTGAAACCGAAATTCGGCGTCGACGAGGACATCTGCACCGGCGACCACGCGTGCATGCGGCTGTCGGGCTGCCCCTCGCTGTCGGTGAAGTCGCTCGACGATCCGCTGCGCGACGATCCGGTCGCGCATATCGACCAGAACTGCGTCGGCTGCGGCAATTGCGGCGAGGTGGCGGATGCCGCGATCCTATGCCCGTCCTTCTATCGCGCCGACGTCGTGCACAATCCGGGCCGCTGGGACCGCGTCATGGAAGGCGTCAGGTCAAGCCTGATCGGCTTCCTTCAGCGCCGCCGCGAAAGCCGCAGGCTCACCTTCGCCGATGCTTGAGTCCGTCTTGCCATCGCGCAGCGTCGAGCACTCCGGCGACGGCGGCATGATAAAGCTCGCCATTCTCGCGGTTGGCGGGCAGGGCGGCGGCGTGCTGGCTGACTGGATCGTCGACGTCGCCGAGCGCAACGGCTTCCTCGCCCAGTCGACCTCCGTCGCCGGCGTCGCCCAGCGCACCGGCGCGACGATCTACTACATCGAGATGTGCCGCGACGCCGGTCGCTTGCCGATCTTCGCGCTGTCGCCTTCGCAGGGCGATGTAGACATTCTTATCGCCGCCGAACTCATGGAGGCGGGACGTGCCATCATGCGCGGCTTCGTCACCCCGGAGAAGACGACGCTGATCGCCTCATCGCACCGCATCGCCGCGGTGTCGGAAAAGATCGAGCCGGGAGACGGTCGCGCCTCTTCGGCCAAGGTGCGCGAGACGGCGGAGCTTGCCTCGAAGCGTTTCATCGCCTTCGACATGGAGAAGGTCGCCGTCGAGAACGGCTCGATGATTTCGGCGAGCCTGCTTGGCGCATTGGCCGGGTCGGGTGCGTTGCCGTTCCCGCGCGAAAGCTATGAGCAGACAATTGGCGCCGGCGGTCGCGGAGTAAAGGCGAGCCTTGCGGCATTTGGCGGTGGCTATGACGGAGCGCGGGGCCATCTCGTTCATTCCGCCCGTTCTGCTCCGTCGGGTGATGTCGGTGGCCAGGGCGAGGCGCATCTCGCGCCAAGTTCGTCAAATGCAAAAGACGCGGGCGACACCCGATCCACGCAGACCGTTGGCGGACCGAGAAAGCTTGTTGCCGGCTGGCAGGAACTGACCGACCGGGTCGACGAATTCCCGGCCGCAGTCCACGACATGGCGATGCTGGGCTTGCGCAAGGTTGTCGATTTCCAGGACATGCGCTACGGCATGGAATATCTCGACCGGCTTGACCGAGCCGTCGCATTGGATCGAGAAGGGCAGGGTCATGCCCTCTCGATCGCCGCTGCAAAACACCTCGCCAATGCGTTGTGCTACGACGACATGATCCGCGTTGCCGATCTCAAGACGCGGTCGACGCGCGGCGCGCGTGTCAGGCGCGAGGTCGGCGTGCAGGGCGACTCCATTCTTCAGACGACCGAATATTTTCATCCGCGCGTCGAGGAGTTCTGCGGATCGATGCCGGCCAAGATCGGACGCTACATCGAGAATCGCCCAAAGCTTTCCGCCTTCATCGACCGCCGCATCAATCGCGGCCGACGCATCCGCACCGACAGCTTGTCCGGCTTCGCCATGCTGTGGCTGATCGGCGGCATGCGCCGCTGGCGCCGCAGCCTGCTGCGCCACAAGGTCGAGCAGGCGCATCTGGACCGCTGGTACGCTCTGGCGCTGGCGACCGTTCCGCACGACTATGCGCTGGCGGTGGAGATCCTGAACACGCGCCGGCTGATCAAGGGCTACAGCGACACGCATGTCCGCGCGCAGTCGAAGTTCGACCGTGTGCTGTCGGCGTTGCCGATGCTCAAGGGTCGCGCCGATGCCGCCGACTGGCTGCGCCGGCTGCGCGAGGCCGCGTTGAAGGACGAGAAGGGCGACATGCTCGACGGCGCGCTGAAGACGGTGTCAACGCTGTAGCTCTGCCCCAAATTGACTTTTGTCAGCGGCCGTGACTATTGTCGGAGCATGGCGATCCGACCGGCAGATCAGATAATACACAAGGCCGCGTGGCTCTACTACACGCATGGCTTGCGGCAGGATCAGGTCGCGCAGCAGCTCAACATTTCGCGCGCTTCGGTCGCCATGTATCTGCGCAAGGCGCGCGAAACCGGCATCGTCAACATCTCGACCTCGACGCAGCTTTTCACCGACGACGTTCTCGCCCGCGAGATAGAGGACGCTTTCGGCCTCGACACGGTGTGGATCGCGCCGCACGGCGATCTGGTCGATCAGGCCGCCGAAGTGCCGGTGCTGGCATCGAGCGTCTTCCTTGAACTGGTCAAGAAGGGCGACCGCATCGGCGTCGCCTGGGGCCAGACGGTCTACGCCATCGCCGATGTGATGGCCTATGCAGACCTGCAGGATGTGACCGTCGTCCAGCTTTGCGGCAATCTCGGCGCGCCTTTTGCCTACCGCCCCGACCAGTGCACCATGGAAATCGCCCGGCGGCTCAACGCCAAGGGCCTGAATTTCTACGCGCCGTTGGTGCTTTCAACTGAGGCGCTGGCAAAAGAGCTGCGCGCCGAGCCGGTCATCCGCGAGCAGCTTGCCGGCATAGCCGACTGCGACCTCGCGCTCTATTCGATCGGCACGGTGGATGCTGAAAGCCATGTCGTGAAATGTGGCGCGCTGACATCAGCCGAGATGGACGCGCTGCGCAGCGCTGGTGCCGCCGGAGTCGTCGCCGGCCAGATCATCGATGGGAACGGCGCGCTGCTCGACTGCAGCTACAACCGCCGCTGCATCTCGGCCGACCTTGCCTCGCTGCGCCGCATCCCAAAGCGCCTCGTCGTGGTGCAGGAGCCGAACAAGTTCGAGCCGCTGCTTGCCGGACTTGCCGGCGGTCTCTGCACCCATCTCGTCATCAGCGCCGACATGGCCAAGCGCCTGCTCGACCATGCACGGGCGACCGACCGACGCAAGGCGTCCTAGGGCCCGCCAACGGTCCGTCGCCAAACCCCTGTCAACGCAAACATCGATTACCGGGAAGAGATCATGAAGAACCTTTGGAACGACGCCGAGGCGGAAAAGCTGGTTGCAGACTACGTGGCCAAGGGCGTCGGCCGCGACCTGGCGCTGCGCGTCTACACCACGCGCCTGCTCGGCGGCGACCCGCGCCTCGTGCTGCATGGCGGCGGCAACACGTCGGTCAAGTCCAGGGCGGTCGACCTTGTCGGCGACGAATGGGACGTGCTCTGCGTCAAGGGCAGCGGCTGGGACATGGGCGTCATCGAGCCGCAAGGCCTGCCAGCAGTGAAGCTCGGTCCGTTGCTCAAGGCGCGCAAGCTGCCGAAGCTGTCCGACGAGGACATGGTCGCGCTGCAGCGAGTGAACCTGCTCGACCCGTCGTCGCCCAACCCGTCGGTCGAAACGCTTCTGCATGCCTTCCTGCCGCACAAATTCGTGGACCACACGCATTCGACCGCCGTGCTTGGCCTGGTCGACCAGGAAAACAGCGAAGAGATCTGCCAAAAGGTCTACGGCAAGACGTTTGGCTTCGTGCCCTACATCATGCCGGGCTTCGATCTCGCCAAGGCGGCCGCCGAGGTGTTCGAGCGGGACACGTCCGTCATCGGCCTGATCCTCGACAAGCACGGCATCTTTACCTTCGGCGACAACGCGAAGGAAGCCTATACGCGCATGATCGACGCGGTTACCAAGGCCGAGGATTTCATCGCCAAGGGCGCCAAGGCGGCACCAGCCAAGGCGGCGCTTCCGGCGAAGATCGCCGCCGCCGCCGACATCGCTCCCATGCTGCGCGGCGCCGTTGCTGTGGCCAAAGGCGAGGGACGTTTCGACCGCATGATCGGCGACTTCCGCGCGTCTGACGCGATCCTCGATTTCGTGTCGTCTTCGAAGCTTCGCGAGCTTGCCGCACGCGGCGTCTCGACCCCTGACCTGTCGATCCGCATCAAGACCGGCCCGATGGTGTTGCCGTCGCCCGAAGCCGACAAGCTCGGCGACTACAAGTCGGCCATAAGGGAGCACGTCGCGCAGTTCGCTGCCGACTACCGCGCTTACTTCGAGATCAATGATGCGCTCGACGACGTCAAGCGCACGATGCTCGACCAGATGCCGCGCCTGAGCCTCGTGCCGGGCGTCGGCATGTTCGGCCATGGCCGCACGCTGAAGGACGCCAAGATTGCGTCCGACGTTGGCGAAATGTGGATCGAGGCGGTGAAAGGCGCCGAGGCGGTCGGCAACTTCAAACCGCTCTCCAAGGCCGATCTCTTCCCGCTCGAATACTGGTCGCTGGAGCAGGCCAAGCTCGCCTCCAACAAGCCGAAGCCGCTGACCGGCCAGGTGATGCTGGTGACCGGTGGCGCCGGCGCGATCGGTGCTGCGACCGCAAAGCTCTTCGCCGATCACGGCGCGCATGTCGTCGTCGTCGACCTCGATGCCGACAAGGCTGTCGACGCTGCCAGCAAGGCCGGCAACAATTCGGTCGGCGTCGGCGCCGACATCACCGATCCGGCGCAGGTTCGCGCAGCCTTCGACAAGGCCGTCGCCGTCTATGGCGGCATCGACATCCTCGTCTCCAACGCGGGCGCGGCCTGGGAAGGCAGGATCGGCGAGATCGACGACGCGCTCCTGAGGAAGAGCTTCGAGCTCAACTTCTTCGCCCATCAGTCGGCAGCGCAGAACGCGGTGCGCATCATGCTCGAGCAGGGCACCGGCGGCGCGCTGCTCTTCAACACCTCGAAGCAGGCCGTGAACCCCGGGCCGAAGTTCGGCGCCTACGGCCTGCCCAAGGCGGCGACGCTGTTCCTCTCGCGCCAGTATGCGCTCGACTACGGCGCGGACGGCATCCGCTCCAACGCGGTCAATGCCGACCGCATCCGCTCCGGCCTGCTCACCGACGCCATGATCGCCAGCCGCTCGGGCGCCCGCGGCCTGTCGGAGAAGGACTACATGTCCGGCAATCTGCTTGGCCAGGAAGTGACTGCGCACGACGTGGCGCAGGCCTTCCTGCACCACGCGCTCGCCGACCGCACCACCGCCGACGTCACCACCGTCGACGGCGGCAACATCGCGGCGGCGTTGCGGTAGCGCGATAGGGCATTCGGAGCGGGGCGCCGCCGTACCGGCTGGTCGTTCACGGTTTTTGGGCACGCCGCGCAAAGGTGGGAAGCAACAGCGCGACCAGCATCAAGCCCGCGGCAACCAGGAATGTAGTTGTGAAGGCGTGTCGAGCGGCGGTCGCCGACAGGTTGCTTACGTCGCCCGATCCCGCCGCCGCCGTAAACACTGCTGGCATCGCCGACGCACCGGTCATGAACCCCAGATTGCGCGACAGGCCGAGCAACGCCGACATGGTGCCGCGCCGCTCTTCCGGCGCAGCCATCATCACGGTCGTGTTGTTTGCCGCGAGGAAAAGCTGGAAGCCGGGCGTGAGGACGGCAAGCGCCGCGATGTACCCCGCAACACCGAAGAAGCGGGGCAGGACCGCAAGTCCGGCCAACCCGAACAAGATCGTGAACAGGCCCACGACGACAATGCGCTGGGCGCCGAAGCGGTCGGTGGCGCGGCCGGCCGGTACCCCGGACAGTGCCGCAATCACCGGGCCGACCGCCATCACGATGCCCGCCAGCGCGACGTCGAGCCGCAGCGCGAAGGTCAGGAAGAACGGTCCGACGAAGAGGGTCGTCATCATGACCGTGGCGACGAGCACGTTCATGGCGAGGGCCGACGAAGTGCCGCGATCGGCAAGGGTCTGCAGCGGCACAAGCGGGGCCGCCGACCGCTTCTCTGCGATGATGAAGGCCGCGAAAGCGACGAACGCCAATGGCAGCGTGATTGCGGCGTTCCACCCAGCCATCGCGGCTGCGTAGCCAAGCAAAGCGATGGCGAGCAAGCCCACGCCCGGCCAGTCCATGCGCATTTTGTCGATGCGCGTCCTGGCCGGCGAGGCAGGAATGGCTGCCAGACTGAAGCCAACCAGCACAACTGCGATGCCTGCGAGAACGGCGAAGGCGGATCGCCAGCCGAAGCTCGCAATCAGCACGCCTCCCAGGGAGGGGCCGAGCGCGGTTCCGATCGCCGACATGGTGCCGAAGAGTCCCATCGCGGTTCCGACGCGGTCTTTCGCTACAGTGTCCCGCGCGATCGAGATCGGCAGCGCCATGAGGATTGCGCCGCCGATGCCCTGGGCGGCGCGGCCCGCAAGCAGCGCTGTGAGTGTCGGGGCTACGGCGCATACGACTGAAGAAATTGCGAAGATGCCGAGCCCCGCGATCATCACGCGGCGGAGCCCGAAGCGGTCGCCGAGCCAGCCGGCGGCCACGATCGTCACCGTCACGGATATCAGGTAGGCGAGCACGACCCACTGGATATTGGAGATCGACGCGGAGAATGCCTCTGCCAGCGTCGGCAACGCCACGGAAGCTATGCTGATGCCGAGCGAAGCAAGCAATGTCGCCCCTGCAAGGGCGGTCAGGGCGGGCCACGCAGGACGAACGGTGGCAGTGGCAGTGTCGGATGCGGTGATAGCCATGGCGATCCCTCTTGTCGGATTCTTCGGTGGCCGCTACCTTTGCCACTTAAAGTCGACTTGAGGTCAAGCATGATTCTTCTCGACATCGGCGTTCTCTCGCAAAAGAGCGGCGTGCCCGCATCCACCTTGCGCTACTACGAGGAGATCGGACTGATTGAATCCCTCGGCCGCCGCGGGCTTCGTCGCCAGTTCGGCCCTGAGGCGCTGACCCAGCTCGCGCTGATTGCGCTGGGAAAGACAGCTGGTTTTTCGCTCGACGAGATCAAGCAGGCTTTCGGCAAGCACGGCGTCGCGAATCTGCCACGCGATGCGCTGCATGCACGCGCCGACGACATTGACGCCCAGATACACGGGCTGACGACGCTCAGGAACGCGCTGCGGCATGTCGCCGAGTGTTCCGCTCCGTCGCACATGGAATGTCCGAAGTTCCAGGCGCTGTTGCGCATGGCCCCCCATTCACAAGCCCCTGTCAGAGCGCGGCGGGAGCCCAAGTCAAAGCGCAAATAGCAAGCCTTCGGACATCAAAAAGGGCGCGCCTTTCGACGCGCCCTTTCCCTTCCAGCCATGCGGCCGAAATTACTTCGCGTTCGGGTTCGGCATCCATGCCGGCATGGCGACATCTGCATGCGCGAACTGCGGCAGCTTGGCCGACAGCTCTTCCATGCTCTTGATATCGTTGTCGAGCAGGTCCTTCTGCGTGATCAGCGTCGGCGGCACGATCACGCTCTTGCCGGGATCTTCGCCGGCGAGAAGCTGCGCCAGTGCGCGGACGGATACCTGGCCGACGACGGCCGGGTTGGTCGCCGCGGTCGCTACCCAGGCGCTGCCCGGCTCGCGCATCGCCGCGATGTCCGAAGTCGACACGTCGGCCGAGTAGATCTTGATCGAGGACGACAGGCCGGCCTCGTCGACGGCGATCTTCACGCCCTTTGCGAACTCGTCATAGGGTGCGAACATCACGGTGATATCCGGGTTCGCCGACAACACGGAACGCGCCTGGTTGGCGACCGAGTTGGCGATCGGGTTGTCCAGCGTGCCGAACATCGCCGCCTCGTTGATGCCAGGATATTTCGCCTTGAACTCCTTCCAGGTCTCGTCGCGGCGGTCGAGCGGCGCGATGCCCGCGACGTAGACATAGCCCGCCTTCCAGCTCTCGCCATTGTCCTTGACCGCCTGTTCGAGCGCCAGGCGCGCGAGGTCGCGGTCGGACTGCTCGATCTGCGGGATCTTGTCGTTTTCGACATTGACGTCGAAGGCGACGACCTTGATGCCGGCGTCGACCGCGCGCTGCGCGGCTTCCTTCATGGATTCCGTCAGGCCGTGCTGGATGATGATGCCCTGCACGCCGAGTGCTATCGCCTGGTCGACCATGTCGGCCTGGAGAGCGGCGTCCTGGCGGCTGTCGAGCACGCGCAGGTCGACGCCGAGCGCCTTGGCCTGGCTTTCCACGCCTGACAGATAGGCCTGGAAGAAGTCGCCGGTCGAGAGATAGCGCACCAGCGCGATCTTGACGTCGCCGGGCTTGTCGAACGGCGCCGGCCTGTCCTGCGCCATTGCCGGCGCCTGCATCAGGCAGGTTGCGGCCGCGAGGCCGATAGCCATCTTGCCGAGAGTTCTACGCGTAAGGTTCATGTCTTTCCTCCACTCAGGTTCGGTCGGTTACAAGGTTAGCTTCTGCCCCTGTTGGAAAGGGCAAAGGTGAAGACGAGGGCCACGACCAGGACCGCCCCCTTCACGAAATCCTGCGTGTAGTAGGGCGCGTTCATCATCGTCAGCCCCTGCAACAGCACGCCGACGAACAATGCGCCGATCGCCGTGCCGAAGGCATTGGGCTTCGCCGCACCCAGGACCGCGAAGCCGATAAGCGCCGCGGCCACTGAATCAAGCAGCAGATTGTTACCCGATGCGATGTCGCCGCGTCCAAGCCGCGCGGCGAGAAGAATGCCGCCGATCGAGGCAAAAACCCCCGAAATCACGTAGGCCCAGATTTTGTATGCCTTGACAGGCGCGCCGGCCAGTTCGGCGGCTTTCGGGTTGCTGCCGACCGCATACATCATGCGCCCGAAGCGCGTGTATTCGAGGAAGAACCAGATCAGCGCCGCCAGGATAAGAAGCACAACCACCGAAACCGGGATCAGGTTGGGTATGAAGAAGTCGAAGCGGTGCCTGCCGAGCGCCAGGAAGGCGGGGCTGAACGTGCCGTTGGCGACAGATCCGTCGGGCATCGTCATGCCGGTCGCGATCGAGCGACCCTCCGTCGGGATGCGCTGCAGGCCGACCAGCAGGAACATCATGCCGAGCGTGGCAAGCAGGTCCGGCACCCGCATGTAGACGATCAGGTAGCCGTTGATCAGGCCGACCAGTACGCCGATGACAAGGCAGATCACCACCGCCACCAGCGCGTTCTGCTCCAGCACCACCATCGCATAGGCGGCCGCCATCATCGCGGTCGTCGCCACCGAGCCGATCGACAGGTCGAAGCCGCCCACCACGAGCGTCGCGGTGACGCCAAGCGCCAGCACGCCGGTGATCGCCACCGACTGGAAGATGAACACCGCCGCCTGCGGAGACGCGAAGCCATCCGTTGCAAGCGTGAAGAAGACGATCAGCCCCAGAAGCAGGGCAATGAAGCCGTATTTTATGGCGAAGTCGCGCAATGTCATGGATGTGCCTGGAGAATGTCGTTGCGCGCGCTTCGTACCGGCTGTCCGGCGATCTCGGCAAGCAGGCGATCGATGTCGACTTCCGCGTTGCGATGCTCGCCGACGATCGTGTGTTCTGACATGACGAGGATGCGGTCGGCCGTCTCAAGCGCCTCGTCGATCTCGGTCACGAAAATCAGCGTCGCGCGGCCTGCCGCACTTGCGCGTAGCTTGGCGGCGATGTCGCGCCGCGCCGCGATGTCGACGCCCTGGAACGGCTCGTCGAGGATGAACAGGTTCGCGGGCTGCGACATCCATCGCGCCACCATGGTCTTTTGCTGGTTGCCGCCCGACAACGTGGCCATGTCGTCGCGTTCGGTACGGCAGACGATGCCCAGGTCGGCGATGGCCGCGCGCGCCACCGCCCGTTCGGCGCGCCGCCTCGACACACCAAAGCGCGAGATGCGGTCGAGGAAAGGCAAGCTCATGTTCTCGTAGACGTTGAAGTCCTTGACGATGCCGTTTTCGGCGCGGTCCTTGGCCACCAGGAAAACGCCTTGGATGATCGCGTCGGCTGTCGAGTGCGGCGCATAGGCCTTGCCGCGCAGGTTCATTGTGCCCGAGAGCGGCCGGCGTACTCCGAACAGCGTCTCGGCAAACGCCGTCTTGCCGACGCCGACGAGCCCGGTGATGGCGACGATCTCGCCGTCGCCGAGTTTCAGAGAGAAGGGCCGTGCCTGCTCGGCAAGGGAGAGGTTCTCGACCGAGAACACCGTCTTGTCGGCATCCTTCACGGCAACCTGGCTGAGATTGATCTTCTGGCCCAGCATGGCGTTGACCGCGCCCTCGTAGTCGAGCGGCTTGATGTCGAACAGACCAGTGATGCGCCCGTCGCGCAGGCTGACAATGCGGTCGGCGAGCCGGCGGATGTCGGACATGCGGTGCGAGATGTAGAGGATCGCGACGCCGCGCCCGCGCAGCCGGTCGATCACCGAGAACAGCCGGTTTGCCTCCGCGCTCGAAAGCGAGGAGGTCGGCTCGTCGAGGATCAGCACCTTGGGTTCGTGCGCCATCGCCCGCGCGATCGCCACCATCTGGCGGTCGGCCAGCGACAGCTTGCCGATCTCCGCGTCGAGATCGACGTCGAGCCCCATGCGCGCGGCGACGTCGCGCGCCTGCCGGCGCACGCGCCGCGGATTGTAGAGGAACTTCGCGCCGGCTCCATTGAGCCTGTCGAGCGTCAGGTTGGTGGCGACGTCGAGCGTCACCACAACGCCGTCATTGATGTTCTGGTGCACCGTCACGACGCCGGCCCGGATCGCCTCGGCGGGAGAGGTTGGTGCGAAGTCCTTGCCGTTGAGCGTAATCGTACCGCCGTCGCGCTCGTAGACGCCGCTGACGATGCGCACGAGGGTGGATTTGCCGGCTCCGTTCGCCCCCATCAACACAGTGACTTCGCCGGCGTGCAGCTCAATGCTGACGCCGCTAAGCACCTGCGTCGGACCAAAGGATTTCCTCAGATCCGTTATACGGAATACGGCGTCTGCCATGCTTCCTCCCTGAAACAACGCTAGGAAGTAAGTCGGCAATTGTCAATACGATTGACAATTGCCAGCCCCCTGCCTAGTTTTCCGCCGGATCGGGAGGCCGAGGGAGGAACCGGATGAACAAAGCTGCGGCTTTTCAGGCCCTGACGGTTGAGACGCTGCCCGCCCGGCTGGGCTCGGTGGAAGCGCTTGCGTCGCGCATCGGCGCCGACGCTTCCCGCTGGAGCGTCGCCGAGGTCGGCGACGGCAATCTCAACCTCGTCTTCATCGTGACGGGCGAGAAAGCCTCCGCGATCGTCAAGCAGGCGCTGCCTTACGTGCGCCTTGTCGGTGAAAGCTGGCCGCTGCCGCTGAAGCGCTCCTTCTTCGAATATCATGCGCTGACGCGTCAGGAAGCCCGCGCGGGCGCCGGCACCGTTCCCCAGATCTATCACTTCGACGAAAGCCAGGCGCTCATCGTCATGGAGTACCTCACCCCGCACGTCATCCTGCGGCGTGCGCTGATCGAGGGGCGCATGCCGCCCAAGATCGCGCGCGACCTCGGCCTATTCATGGCGCGCACGCTGTTCCGCGGCTCCGACCTGTCGATGAAGGCGCGCGCCCGCAAGGAGGATCTGGCGCTGTTCGCCGACAATGCCGAACTCTGCGACATCACCGAAAGTCTCGTCTTCACGGATCCGTACTACGAGGCCACGCTCAACCGTCACACCTCGCCGCAGCTTGACGGCATCGTCGCCGAACTGCGCGCCGACCGCGATCTAAAGGTCGAGGCCCAGAAGCTGAAGCACATGTTCGCCGCGAATGCCGAGACACTCGTGCATGGCGACCTGCATTCCGGTTCGATCATGGTCACCGACGGCGACACGCGCGTCATCGACCCCGAATTCGCCTTCTACGGCCCGATGGCCTTCGACGTCGGCATGCTGCTCGCTAATTTCTGGATGGCCTATTTCGCGCAGTCCGGCCACGAAAAGAGCGGCGATCGCGAGGCGATGCGCGCCTATCTGCTCGATGTGATCGTCGAGACCTGGGCGGTTTTCCGCGCCGAATTTTCGTATCTCTGGCGCACCGAGCGCACCGGCATGCTATATGATCGCCGCCTCTATGAGGATCGCGGCGATCCGCTGGGCGCCGAGCAGGCGCTCGACCGCGTGTTGCACGATATCTGGGTCGACATGCTGGGCTTTGCCGGCGTCGAGGTCCACCGACGCATCCTCGGCCTTGCCCACAACGCCGATTTCGAGACCATCGCCGACGAGGATCTGCGCGCCCGATGCGAGGCGAAGGCGCTGAAATTCGGCCGCCACATCTGCGTCAACCGCCACCGTATCCACGGCCTCGACGAGATCAACACGCTGGCCGTCAGGATCGAGAAGGGAACAGTCTCTTGAAGGTTGGTGACCGCCACTACCGCACCATCTGGCCGAATGCCGACGGCCGCTCGGTCGACATCATCGACCAGCGCTGGCTGCCGCATGATTTCCGCATCGAGACAGTGGGCACGGTCGACGGCATCTCCACCGCGATCCGCGACATGTGGGTGCGCGGCGCGCCGCTAATCGGCGTCTCGGCGGCCTACGGCGTTGCCATCCAGATGAACGACGATCCATCGGACGCCGCGCTGGACAAGGTCTGGCACCAACTGCACGAGACGCGTCCGACTGCGATCAATCTGCGCTGGGCGCTCGATGAGATGCGCCGGGTCCTCTCGCCTCTGCCCGCCGCCGGCCGTGCCGCCGCCGCTTGGCGCCGTGCCGTTGAGATCGCCGACGAGGACATCGAACTCAACCGGTCTATAGGCAGGCACGGCCTTGAGATCATCAGGAAGATCGCGGCAAAGAAGAAGCCCGGTCAGCCGGTCAATATCCTCACCCACTGCAACGCCGGCTGGCTGGCGACGGTCGACTACGGCACCGCCACCGCGCCGGTCTATCTCGCTACCGAGGCCGGCATTCCGGTCCATGTCTATGTCGACGAGACCAGGCCGCGCAATCAGGGCGCCCAGCTCACCGCGTGGGAGATGGCCGGCCACGGCGTGCCGCACACGCTGATCGTCGACAATGCCGGCGGCCATCTCATGCAGCATGGCATGGTCGACATGGTGATCGTAGGCACCGACCGCACAACGGCGAACGGCGATGTCTGCAACAAGATCGGTACCTATCTTAAGGCGCTCGCCGCCCATGACAACGGCGTGCCCTTCTATGTCGGACTGCCGTCGCCCACCATCGACTGGACGGTGCATGACGGCCTGAAGGAGATCCCCATCGAGGAGCGATCCGCCGACGAAGTGTCCTACGTCCAGGGCAAGACCGCGTCGGGGGAGATCGCGCAGGTCCGCATCTCGCCGGAAAACACCCCGGCCGCCAATCCCGCCTTCGACGTGACGCCGGCGCGCCTGATCACTGGCCTGATCACCGAGCGCGGCATAGCCAAGGCATCGCCGGACGGGCTGCAGGCGCTGTTTCCTGAGCGGGTCAGAAGCGCGGCTTAGGCTTTGCCGAATCTGCGGCACAGCGTAACGCGGTGGTAGGAGACTGCGCATGACCGTCACCATCTATGGCATCAAGACCTGCGACACCGTCAGGAAGGCACGGACCTGGCTTGAGGGCAGGGGCGTGGCGCATCGTTTTGTCGACTACCGCGCCGAGGGGCTCGATCCGAAGAAACTCGCCGCCTGGGAAAAGGCGGTCGGCTGGGAAAAGCTGCTCAACAAGGCGAGCACGACCTTCAAGGAACTGCCCGACGCCGAAAAGCAGGCGCTCGACCGGAAGAACGCGGTCGCGCTGATGCAGGCGCACCCGACACTCATCAAGCGGCCTGTGCTCGACGTCGATGGCGCGATCTCCGTCGGCTTCAAGCCCGAGATCTACGAGCAGGCGGTTTCGGCCAGCGCCTGACGAGCCGACGCCGCAATCGTCAATTCGCGATGATTCCCGGCATCAGCCGCTGGCCGACGCTTGTGCGCCGGCCATTTCCTTTCGCGGGGAAGTGTGGATGATGCCCGCCGACAGCTGATTTGCGCCCCATCCAAGGAGCCGCCGCTTTGTTCGTATCGTTTTTCCCAAAGCCGAAGCTGTTTTTTTTCTCCTTCGTGGTCTGGGCTATCCTCACCGTGGGCTTCTGGTACATGGTCGGGCGCGATCTCGGTGCTGGCCTGGGCATGCCGCCCGCCGCCGATGACGCCGAGCCGATCGTCGGCGCATACTATTTCTGGACACCGGAATTTCTCTGGTTCTATATCTACTTCGCGCTTGTTACTGCGATTTTCGCGGCCTTCTGGTACGTCTACGCGCCGCACCCATGGGCGAATTGGTCGATCCTCGGAAGCGCGCTGATACTTTTCTCGACATATTTCTCCGTGCAGGTAAGCGTTGCGATCAACAATTGGCGCCGGCCCTTCTTTGACGCGGTGCAACAGGCGCTGACGACACCGGGATCGGTACAGCCCTCTCAGCTTTACGGTCTGATCCTTATCTTCGCGCAGATCGCGTTTCTGGCGGTGGTCGTCTTCGTGGGCACGCGCTTTTTTGTGAGCCATTACATCTTCCGTTGGCGCACGGCCATGAACGATCACTACATGTCCAACTGGCCGCGGCTTCGGAAAATCGAAGGCGCATCGCAGCGCGTCCAGGAAGACACAATGCGCTTTGCCCAGACCGTCGAAGGCCTCGGCGTAAGCATGGTCGACGCCGTGATGACGCTGATCGCATTCCTGCCGATCCTTTACGGGCTGTCGTCGACGATCACTGAATTGCCGATCATCGGCGAGATACCGGCGCCTTTGATGTATGCCGCCATCTTCTGGTCCCTGTTCGGCACCGTCCTGCTGGCTGTCGTCGGCATCAGGCTTCCAGGCTTGGAGTTCCGCAACCAGCGTGTGGAGGCGGCTTACCGTAAAGAACTCGTCTATGGCGAAGACTTCGAAGATAGGGCTCAACCACCCACCGTAAAAGAATTGTTCGCAAATGTTCGCAGGAATTATTTCCGTCTCTATTTTCACTACATGTATTTCAACGTGGCACGTTCGTTCTACATTCAATCTGACAACATTTTCGGATATTTGATTCTGGTTCCGACGATCGCTGCTGGCAAGATCACCTTCGGCATCCTCCAGCAGATCCTGACGGCCTTCACGCAGGTGAGTTCGTCGTTCCAATATCTGGTCAATGCCTGGCCGACGATCGTGGAACTGCTGTCGATCCACAAGCGCCTGAAGGCGTTCGAGGCAATCCTGAAAGGCGAGGATCTGCCTGATATAGACCAGCGATTCCTCGAAACGGCTCAACGTGATGGAGAAAAGGCGGCGCTAGTCAAGTAAGGCGCTGCTCAGCCGCCGGCGGCTTGCCTGGTGCGTCGGATGTAGTCCGCGTAGCTCGTGCAGACCACGTCGGCCTTCACGCAAACCTCGCCGGCAAACTGCTCCAGAGCCTTCCAGTAGGCGCCGTCGTTCATCAATGTGAAATGAAAGCCGAGCGTAATTGCCCACCCCTGTTTCCGGCTGTGGAGCGTCAGCTGACAACGGTGTTGAGAATAGTCTGGAATGGGCGTGCACCGGTTCGTAGGCGCGCGGTGTCAACGACTGTTCGCACGTCGGCCTC
>Ga0335394_10001180_pt1 | contig 29070 bp, 14 predicted proteins | sample MAT03_FD_205741 | JGI IMG/M metagenome (GOLD analysis project Ga0335394, IMG submission 205741) | Freshwater microbial communities from Lake Fryxell liftoff mats and glacier meltwater in Antarctica - MAT-03 (spades assembly) (version 2) ...
GCTTATCTCTTTGTGTATTGCCAGTTCTGCTTTCTGTATGCCCGCATTTTTTACACTCAAAGCCTTTGCTCCATTTTAGCTCATAGAGATAATCTAAACAATCTGAATCCGTTTTAAATCTCTTTTGAAACTCTGATATTGTAACGCCTTTAAACATAGTTGCTTAATTTTTAGCAAATATAATAACGATTTGCACTTTATCCGTATATACATATAAATTTTATCAAAGGAGAAGAAATCCATTTAATTGATACGCTTTGAACGTAATATTATAAAAGTAACGGAATTTTGTCTTCAAAATTCAATCATTCGTCGAAAATTTAAAAAGATTTTTATAAATACGTAATTTTATTAGTACGTTTACCCCAAGAAAGACCTGATATCAGTTTTTTTAAACCCAAAATCTTAACAAATGAAAAAAACCTCATTCCCCGTTTTCTTTATTGATCTATTAAATAATAAGCATTAGTAAGTCTTTGATTACTAATATAATAAATAGACTTACTCTTTTCATAAGTATTGTATTTTATTCAATGAATATATCAGCTCAACTTAGCCCAAAAAGTCTAAATATCGATACCTTAGATATAAGAACAAAAGACTCATTTGTTCTGCCTAAATATTTTACGCAAAAAAAGAATGACTCTATATTGACTATTACTAAACCCAAGATTCAATCAAAAAACTTAATCGAAATATCGGACAGTCTAAAAAAAAATAGACTTAGGGAGCCAAATGACTCTTTAAGTATTTCTACAAAATCTTTCTATTCACTTCAGCAGGATAGTTTAAAAAAAAGTGAACTCATAAAAAAAATAAAAACTGTTATACCTCATGGGAATTTATCAGTTGGTTGTGATTACGGCTTTTTACCATATACTGTCAATATGCCGTCTCCTGCTTTTGCTATTAAAACTGAAGGAAGGCTGGAAATGGATTTAGTAAATATTCCAGTAGATATAGTATACTTCTATTCCTCACAAAAAAATGTAATAGGGTTGAACAACTATTTTAGAATAAGTTATAATTCCGAAAGATACAAAGAAAAGCTAAACAGTAAATTAGGCGGTAGCCTTGATTCCTATAAAAGAAATCTCTTTGGATTAAATAGCCGCAGGCAGCAGCTGATGCAGAATATGGCCTATACCGATTATTTATCTTCTATCAATCCAGATAAGTGGCCTGTTGACTCTCTGGCTATAAAAAACAAAATAAGCTTTCCAGAAACTAAACTAGATACAAGCGAACTCTTTTTAAATCCTATTGGATTGGATACAACAGGTCTTTTAAATACTATAAGCGACACCGTAAAAAATAATTCCGCATTTCAAAAAACGGACTCTGCAACGAAGCACGCATTGCTTTATAAACACAAATCAGACTCTGTTGCAAAAGCATATAATGCTTATAAAGATCAATACGCTCTTTTAAGCGACTCAATAAAAACACTACAAAAGAAGATCGATCAACTGGAAAGCTTAAACGTAAATCCTTCTTATTCGCAGAAGTCACCCTATCTGACTAAAGTTCAGAATTTTTTGAGTGGAGTAAAAAAAATAGATCTGGGGCTATGTTATCCGGCCTATTCTACCTTCCTTGCCAATAACATTCCTGTTCGCGGAATTAATTTTGAATACGAGAAAAACAATATTTTTCTGGCCTTTACATATGGCACAACAGTAAGTACACTTTTGTACAACAATAGGAACGTGGAGGGCTTTTTACAGAACGTCAGGAACTCTTACAATTATTTTGATGCAAATAATTTAGCCGCGGGCCGTAAAATTCTATCCTTAAAATTTGGTGTGGGTAAAAAAGAAGCCAATCATTTCTTTGCTGGATTTTTAATCGGCAAAGGAGCGGGAATTTTCTCACAATCCAACCCTGAATCCCCAAAGCCAAACTATGTGGAGACCAACTTGGTGCTGGAACTCGACATTCGCAGAAAGCTCTCTAAGAATACTGTTTTAGATATTATAGCGGGTAAATCATCTGTACAGGATGAGAATATTAGCCTTGAAACTATTCGGACAGCGGCCAAAGAAATATTTTCAAATTATCGTTCTTATGCTTTACTGGCTAAATTAAGAACCAGCATTCCTGCTACAAAATCCAATTTTAATTTTTCCATAAGATGGGTGGACCCGTTCTTCAACAGTTTTGGAATTGGTTTTATGCGCTCAGACAATATGAGATACGAAGCAAAACTTGATCAGCCCTTGGGCAAATCCTTGCTTTATACGGTGGCCGTTAGGCATGAAGAAGATAATTTATTAAAACTCTTAAATTATAAAAACACTTTTTACAGTATTAACAATACTCTCTCTTATAAAATTAAAAGAGGATTGGTGTTGAGGGTTGGATACACTCCTTTGATAAGAACTTTGCGCGGTGCAAATTACAGCTTCACAAATAAAAATTCTATTGTAACTGGAATTGTGACTTTTAGCCCTAAAAGCAAAGAGGTACAAAAACAATACAGTCTGCTCTACAATTCCTACCACGTAACGACGGACAGTACGCCCCTCAATTTTCAAAACTTTGCTTATTACCACCAGTTTTCTTTTAAAGGTGGATTTAAAACGGGCCTGAATGTTTCCTGGTTCAAAAATAATCTAAACGATTCTACCAGTAATGATTTGTTCCTTGCGGTTCTCGACTTGGGCTACCAATTTAAAAATGGCTCTTCCTTTTCTGTAGCCGGAAAATCAGCTTACCGGAAAAACGGACAATTTTACCCGGGTTTCCTTGTAAAATCCACTCTTAAATTAAGCAGAACTTTATTCTGGGAAAATCAAATTGAAAAATTTATTGTAGGAAATCTCTTTAACGGTTATGATCTTGAAAACCTGCAAAAGTTCCCTTACTGTTATAGCACTAAACTCATTCTAAATTTTTAAAACATGAAACATTTATCTTTTTTTAGAATATTCATTGCTTGTTTGTTTGTTCACGCCAGTGTAAAGGGCCAGGTAAGCATCATAAGCATTGCCGTGCAACCGTTTAATTTAACGCCGGAGGCCTTGCTCAACGTAAACGTTATGAATAGTGGTGAAGAAAAACAGGCACGGATAATCACTCAGTTGTTCAGCTCAAATAATTCAGTTCTGGTAACAGTGAGATCAGGAGTCTTTAAATTAAATAAGGGATTGAATTCGGGAAACAGCGGGAACAGAAAGGTGGAAACATCCGAATTTAACAGCAGCACCCAGGCAAATTATCTGAAAACAACTCACAACCTAGCCAGTGGTCGCTACAAGGTATGCAGCACTCTTTCTATTGAAAATGATCCTGAAAAAGCAGACGATTTTTGTGAAGAGCTGGAAGCCGATTTTAACCAGTACCTCTATTTGGTAAATCCATTTGATAAAGACACCATCGATTCTAAAAACCCAATCCTATCGTGGACGCACAGTGAACCTATCTCTCTTTTTAACCAGGGAGAGTTTTACAGGATGGTAGTTGCCGAGATCAAAAAAGATCAAACCGCTGAAGAGGCTCTGATCGTGAACTCTCCGGTAATGGTTAAAAATTATCTCTCGGAGCATCAACTGCTCTATCCCTTCGATGCCAAAGAATTAAAGGAAGGAACCAAATATGCCTGGCAGGTTCAAAAATCAGGCGATGGAGTGGTGATCAATAAAACTGAGGCCTGGACATTTGTCATAAGGCAAGCGGGAGAGCTTAAAAGTGTAAAGTATGTGGGTCTGAAGAATCAGTTGGATGGTTCTTATTATATCGCTACTGAGGGGCTGATTTATTTTAAATTTTCGGAAGAATATAAAACCCCGGGCGATCTTAAGTTTATTTTAACCAATGATAAATCACAGGCTGTCGAAGTCGAAATTAAAAGAGACGAGGGTAAAAACGAGAATCCAACTACCACTTTAAAAAACACAGGCACCAACCTCTATGAGTTAAATTTGAATAGTAAAAAAAATAAATCGGGCTTTTATACCCTGCAAGCCCGGAACGAAAAAAATGAGTCCTTTTACCTTAAAATATTTTTGCCATAATCCTAACTCATGAAAGTTAAATCATTTCTCACAACTATTTTATTTACAGGGTTAACCTGCTGCCTGGCTTTGCTTGTCTATCACAAATGCTATGCCAGCAAAACGGCTTATGTAGAAATAAAGAAAGTTTTTAATGGCTTTAAAATGAAAGCGGAACTGGAAGAAAAGTTTAAGCAAGTCAAGAGTGGCAGAGATAAAATACTGGATAGTCTTTCTTTTAATTTAAAAATAATGTCCAAGCACCTCAATGAACAGAAAGAAAAAAACCTAAATGCCAAACCTGGTGAAATTTACCAGTTTGAATACAGCAGGGAAGAATTTTTAAAACTTAAAAATCAGCACCAGCAGGACAACGCGGCTTTGAGTCAGAAGTATGATGAACAGATACTTGCTCAGTTAACGCAGTACGTTATTGCCTTTGGCAAAAAAAACAACTACGACATTATACTAGGTGCAGATGGCAATGGAAATCTCATGTACTCAAAAGATACTTATAACATTTCTGATGAAGTAGTCATTTTTATTAACAATAAATACAAAGGCATTGACTAAGGCACTTTACATACTCATAAGCGTAGCTTGCATATTTGCAGGGTCTTCCTGCAATAGGGAGGAGCTTAGCGAGACGTTTAAGGCTAACGGCAGTGAGAATGCAGATCTTAAAAACTATACCGCGGAGAACATTAACACCACCGAATTTGTAAGCTGGTGTGCTGATGAAGAACACAAGCTCAATAAGGTAAAGGTCATCTCAGAGATGAGATACAATCTCTCTTACATACCTGCGCAAGCTATGGCCGTGCTCGAGCTTAGAACAGAAGAGCATGACTTTTCAAAATTTAAGACTGTCAGTGAAAATTATTCGCTAATGAGTTATTTTAATTTCAGAATCCAAATAATAAACGGAAAAGGTGAATTGCTTAAGCATCAATTGAGCTCGCCAGCTCAATATGAGGCTCGCGTGAAATATTTTTCTTTTGAAATGGAAAAAGATATTTGCCTGGTACAAGGAAAGGACACCATATATCCTGGTTTATTTCAGTTTGAGCGAATATTTGAAGTTGCGCCCTATGCCACTGTGATTTTTGCTTTCGACAATAAAATGTTCAATAAGAATGAGGAATTCACCATTGTATACAACGACAAAGTATTTGAAAAAGGGTTTATAAAATTCAATTACAAAAACAAACAACTTATTAATCTACCTAACATTACTGAACTGTGATGAAATTAAATAAACGAAAATGGATTAACCTAAAAAACTGGCTCCATAGAAAAAGTTCCCTGGCATTATCCATTCTTATTTTTATGGAAGTCGCTTATCCGACTCAGGCCTTGGCATTAACGGGTGGGCCCAGTCAGCCCGAAGTTCAATCGTTCGAACCTGTTGGAACATCGGACATGGTAGATGTATTTTCCGGTGATTTTAGCTACAATATACCTTTAATAGATGTGGAAGGATACCCTGTTAATATTGCGTATCACGCGGGAATAAATACCGACCAGGAAGCAAGTTGGGTGGGTTTGGGATGGAACATTAACCCGGGTGTAATTAACAGAAATATGCGTGGTATTCCTGATGATTTTGCCGGAGAAAATGTCACTAAAACATTCTCTATGAAACCCAATAAAACCTGGGGTGTAGCCGCAGATGTCAGTGTAGAATTGTTCGGGAACGACAAATTTAGCATTGGTGTAGGCGCCTCATATGGCTTCAACTTTAATAATTACACAGGACCCAGCATCACAAAAAGTTACAATGTGAATATCAGTGCGGGTCTTGGCGCTGTTGGTAAGCTTAATGCGGGTTTAGGCATAACTTCCAGCAGCGATGAAGGCTTAACGGTTCAACCCTCCATAGGCTTTAGTAAAAAGATTAGTAGTGGGGGTAATACAGAAACCAGTCTCGGAGTTAGTGTTGGAACAGCCTTTAACTCAAGAGGTGGTTTAAAACAACTTACGATAGGAGCATCGGCTTCAATGTCGATAAAAGGAGATTATATCCCCAAAATTACTAAATCAGAAGTTGATGGTAAAGCTGTTTCTGTTGAACACGTGGGTAAAGGAAGTAACGCTTCAGGTTCTTTGGGTAGCGTAGGAGCAAGTGGCACATTTGATTTTGGGCAACCAACCTATACACCAAAAATCGACATGCCAATGAAAAATTTTTCCATGTCAGGTCATTTTTCCTTAGGGGGTGAGGTTTGGGGAGTATATGGAAAAGTAGGATTATCGGGTTTTTATTCTGCGCAACAATTGGCTAAAACTACAATTGACAATCCTGCTTATGGTTATTTGTATGCAGAAAAAGGGCAAATGGATGATAATGCTTTAATGGATTATAATAGGGAAAAAGATGGCACTTTTACAGATAACACACCTTCTCTTCCTTTAACCAATTTTACCTTCGACACTTATGGCGTATCTGGTCAGGGGATTGGTGGAAGTTACCGGCCTTTTAGAGGAGATATAGGCTATGTTTTTGATGCGGCGAGTTACACAACTAATGACGACGACGCATTAAGTGCCGAAGTAGGAATTGGCGGTTATGTGCATGCTGGCACAAACGTTACGGTTATTGATGTGCTTTCCAAGTCAGGGAAATGGAAAGATGATAATGCGGCGATCAATTCTTTGAGATATACAGAAAAAGGTGATGGAAATGATTTTGAGAATATTTATTTTAAAGAAGCCAATGAAAAAACCGTGGATTCCGATCCTGCCTTTTATCAGGCTATTGGACGCGATAAAGCGGTAAGATTTGACGTGGATCTTGGCCAATTCGACCATAAAGTTAAGGAGGGCTTTGTTGATCAGAATGGCTCTACTACTTCTTATCAGGGGCCGATAAAAAGAATTAATCGTGATAAAAAAACGCAGAACATTTCATTTTTAAAAAATGATGAATATAGTGATTTTGCCTTAGATGATTCTTATCTTCCTCAGCTTTCCACCTCAGCCAAGCCTTATCATATTGCCGAAGTAACAACACTTGGTACAGATGGTACACGTTATATGTACGGCATTGCAGCTTATAATACCTCGCAAAAAGAAATTACTTTTTCGGTTGGTAGTACTAATATCCCAAATCATAACAATAATGGAAATATAGTTAGTTCTACGGCGCAGGGTTTAGTAACTTACGGAGGTACGGATAATTCTTTATTAAACGGTAGAGGTATCGACAATTATTATAGTTCAACAGAAACTCCTGCTTACGCACATTCTTACTTGTTAACTGCTGTGCTGACACCTGACTATATTGATGCAGACGGAAAACGTGGACCGAGTGACGGAGATTTTGGAGGATACACTAGGTTTACTTATCAAAAGATTGCTAATTTTAACTGGAGAACACCAGTGGAAAGTCAGAAAGCAACCTTTACGGAGGGTTTAAAATCTGATTTTACCGATGACAAAGCAAATATTATTTATGGAACAAAAGACCTCTACTATTTAGATTCTGTAATAACTAAGAATTATTTTGCGGTTTTTCATAAATCGTACCGTACAGACGGTCTGGGAATAACGGATGAGAATGGCGGGGTGAATTCTTCCGCGCAAGTGATGCGCTTGGATAGTATCAGCATGTATTCCAAAAGAGATTTGTCTGCTCCGGTTAAACGTGTGCATTTTGAATATTCGTACGATCTATGTCAGGGGATTAGCAACACAACATCGCCAGGTACAGGAGCAGGTAAAGGTAAATTGACCTTAGAAAAAATATATTTCAGTTATCGAAACTCCAATAAAGCAAAGTTGAGCCCTTATACATTCGACTACCATAAAACCAATATACCCGAAAATCCCTATTACAACGTAAAAGCTTACAACCGCTGGGGAGGTTATAAGCCAAATAACGCGGGAACAATTGGCGTGAGCGATAGCCCTTTTTATGATGCTAGTTCCTTCATTGGTGCAAGCGATATGCCGCCTTCCGACTATCCCTATGTAGAACAAGACAAAGCAACTGAGGATGTGTACGCAGCAGCATGGTGTTTAAAAGAAATTAATTTGCCATCAGGCGGCAAAATTAAAGTGACTTATGAATCTGATGATTATGCCTATGTCCAAAATAAAAAAGCGGGGCAAATGTTTAAGATCATCAATTACGTTACTTCTTTGGGAAGTTTAAATTCAGGGAATGTAGACAAAAGTAATACCTCGGTTAATTTTTCAGCTCCAACCGGATATTTTATTTTTAAGGCAATTCCAGGAGTTACAAATTCTCAATACTACGCAGAAAATATCAAGTATGTGTATTTTCGGTTTTTACAAAACATCCGGCAAACTACAAAAGCGAATTTAGAATATGTATCTGGATACGGAGAGTTTCAAAGCCTGAGTTTTATTAACATCGGAGGCACTGATTATGGTTGCCTGCAACTTAAAGATGTGAATCTGAAAGATAATAATTCAGGTACACCCGTAAACCCTGTGGTAAAAGCCGGGGTTAATTTTGGCAGACTGCATTTGCCAAAAGTTGTATGGGATGCCACTGCTGGAAATTTTAGCGGCACTCTTAGTAAATCGATTATTTCTGCTTTAATTAATTCATCTTTTATAAAAAACATACGTGATGCCGCAGCAGGTCCTTCAGAGAGTTTATTTCAGTTTTATAACGTTGCCCGCACTTTTGTTGGAAATAAGTCTTGGATCAGGTTGAATAATCCAGATGGGCACAAATTAGGCGGTGGGCACCGTGTGAGAAAAATCGAAATGATTGATAATTGGCAAAACATGCTTAGCTCTTCCCTTAACGGTGAAACTGCAAATTATGGACAAGAATATAATTACAACTTAGAGGGAGGTGTTTCATCGGGTGTAGCATCTTATGAGCCACAATTGGGAGGAGATGAAAACTCTTTTAAACAACCCATTTTTGTAAACACTAAAAAATTATTGGTACCAGACGATGAATCCTATGTAGAAGAACCTTTTGGCGAATCGTTTTTCCCAAGCCCTTCAGTTGGTTACAGTATGGTGACTGTAAAAAACATACAGCGAACCAACGTGACCCGTCATGCTACCGGAAAAGTCGTGCATGCGTTTTACACTGCAAAAGATTTCCCTACTATTACTGCCAGAACGGGAGTAGAATCACGAAGAGGTAAGGATGGACCTGGAAGTTTACGTTCGCTGCTTAAGATCAATGTCAGGGATTATTTTGCCGCTACCCAGGGTTTTGTTATTGAATTGAATGATATGCATGGCAAACCTAAATCACAAGCCGTTTACCAAGAGGGACAAACTGTTCCTATTACCAGTGTAGAATACAAATATAAGAGCCAGCCTTATTTAAACGGTAGTTTCAAGCTTACCAATGGGTGTCAGACAGTAGGAAAAAATGGAAGTATTACCACTAACAATGTTGGAATGTTTTTTGACATGGTAGGGGACTTCAGAGAATCCAGCACTCACACAGACTCAAAAACACTGGCGCTGAATGTGGATGTGATTCCGATCTGGGGCTTTCCTATACCAATACCGGGCATCTGGCCGGGGTTCGCTAATAATAAGACGCGATTCAGGTCAGCAACTCTCACCAAGGTCGTTCAGCGTTTCGGTATTTTGGAGGAAACCATTGCAAAAGATCTGGGTTCTATAGTATCAACCAAGAACCTGGCTTACGATGCAGAAACTGGTGATCTTTTATTAACTCAAACTACTACAAATTATAACGATAAGATTTATTCGTTTAAATATCCTGCATGGTGGTATTATGATCTAATGGGTTCTTCTTATGCAAACTTAGGTTTTGAAAAATCAAGTGTTGTTATGACCGGAGGCAGTGCAAATTTAAGTTCTGCCAGCTTATTTAAAGAAGGCGACGAAGTTATTTTAAAAGGACTCACACCTGGAAATAATTTGACAGCCTGGGTATATGCTATTACAGGGAATGTAGTAACGTTTGTTGGAAAAAATGGCAGCTATGTAAGTGATGACACCTATAGCTTAAAAATAGTGCGTTCCGGTAAACGAAACAATCTTACTACAGAAATGGCCACGCTTACTGCTTTATCAAATCCCTTACCATCTCTTGCAAGTAACGCCTATCAAAATGTGCTACAGGCAAGTGCGGTTGAATTCGCTAATAAAAGAAAAACACATTGCGATTGTATCAACTCAAATAGTACTATTCCATATACAAGAAACCCGTATATAAATGGTACAAGAGGAATTTGGAGGCCTCTTAAATCCTACACACATCTCACCACACGAAGTCAATCTAACACTAACGGAAACACCAATTTAAGAAAAGATGGCGTTTTTAGCTCATACACTCCGTTTTATAAATTAAGCGGTGGATCATGGCAAACGAGTCCGGGTAACTGGACATACATCAGCGAGGTCAGCGAGTTTAATGCCTTTGGCCAGGAAGTCGAAAACCAGGATGCCTTAAAACGCTATTCATCCGCATCTTTTGGATACAACCAAATGATGGCCCTGTCGGTAGCAGCTAATGCCGGTTATAAAGAACAAGGATTTGATGGATTTGAAGATTACGATTATAATCCATGTATCGATGATCATTTTAAGGTGGCAGCAGTAACGAATCTCACCACTCAGGAATCTCATACGGGGAAAAGGAGTTTGGTGGTAAAAGGCGGGAATAATAAAACATATTCAAAGCAAATAACTCTTTGCGCCGAGGTTCCCAACTGCAACTTAACACTTACCAATACCTACAATTCCGGAACCCATAGTTACAATGTTGTACCGAACAGCGGAACGGCTCCTTACAGTTATTATTATTCGATTTTATCAGGCAATTCTAATAACCCACAGTGCAGTTTTTCAGGAAATAATTTTATATCCGCTGCATCAGGTCCATATGTTATACAGATTACGGCACAGGACGCCAACGGTTGTCAGAAAACTATTACACTTACCGCTCAATAATTTAAAATAAACAAATGAAAATATTGCTTTTTAATAATCCAAGACTGCTTTTTGCCATCGCAGGATTTATTTTCTCTTATAGTTATAGTGGGGCGCAAACGGTTAATTCATCGTGGGCCACCGACACTCTTTCAGCCAGCATTGAAGATAAAACCAGCGTCACTAATAACCGCACTTTAATAGTTACGGTTAGCCTAGCTAGTCTCGATGAGACTGACTCTTTCAGCCTAGTACTTGCAGATGAAAATGATAACACTGTAATGAATATTGGTGAATACACTTTGAAAAAGCATCAAAATGGATTTTATTATGTGGAGGAAAAAAGCTCTCATGATATGAGCACGGTTTTAGATAATGTAGTTTATTTTTCAACCGAGATCAACCAAGATAAATTGTCCAGAATTAAAATGGCAAGTCTGAAAGTGAGATCCAAACATAATAACAAACCCGGTGATGAGAAAAAATTAAAAACAAAAGTGCCAAAATTTAAGAAAAAATAACTATCAGCTATGTCAGGGCGCGGCGATTACCTTAAACAAAGTAAATATTCAGGAAAATGAAGAAACGAAATTATATTTTATTATTAGTTGTTCTGTTCATGTACAGAAGTAATACCGGCTTACATGCGCAACAGTGTTCACTCTATAATATTTTAAGTACTGGTTTTAACCGAACTACCCAAACACCCTATACTATACCTTCCGGGGCTAACAATGGTGGCTTTGACTCCTATTGGAATGTAATGAAAAAGCAAGACCTTAGCATGAGCTTTGGCCCAGGCGGCATAATCTACACTCCAAGCGGCGCGGTCACTACTTTCGTATCGGGTACATTGCCATATGTTGTTCCACCGTATTCCAGCCCAGGGTTAACTAGTCCTACTATTGGTACCGCGAGACATATTAGTTTAAATTCCACTAACCGTAGCGTATACCAGGGCAGAAATATAGTAACGTTTAGAACCTATTTTAGCCTTCCTTCCCCCATTCCGCCCACAACTACATACTCGATGTCTTTTGCTATTGCAGCTGATGACGCAGTATACGAAGTAAATGTGAATGGCGTATCTATAAAACCGGCGGGATTCAATGGCCCCGGTGGTAGTGCTTATATTCAGCAAGGTCCTCCTATGTATCTTTCGATTGACACATACAACACACCTGGCGCATTTTTACCCGGCTCAAACTATATTGAAATAACAATAGGTGACTTAGGTTTAGTTGCTGTTTTTACGGAAGCGGAAATTCTTCTATATCAGTGCACTAACCCGGCGCCACCAACATGTAGTGAGTGTATCAGCTCGTTTGCTCCTATACCAGGTAAAAAGTACGTGGTCAGCGCCTGGACTAAAGAAAAGAATGCTGTTCAGTCTAAAACCTCCTACACTTTCCCAAGTATTAACATACTGTACCCATCCATTTCAGGCAGTGCTGGTCCTTTTTCGCCGGCAGGTAGTATTATTGACGGATGGCAACGGATTGAAGGTGAGTTCGTAATTCCGTCCAACGCAACAGACATAACACTTAAATTAAATTGTTTAGGCGCTAACGATTGTTTTTATGACGACGTGCGGGTATTTCCTTTTGACGGCTCCATGAAGTCTTATGTATACGATCCCGTAAATATGAGACTTGTAGCCGAGCTGGATGAGCGTAATTACGCTACATTATATGAATATGACGAAGAAGGTAAGCTTATCAGGGTTAAGAAAGAAACTGAAAAAGGAAAAATGACCATTAAGGAAAACAGAGACAATACAAAAAAATAATGAGCAAGATCATCACCACAGTTCTTTTTGCTTTTTTGTTCAGCATATCTTCCTATGCACAGCCATCGGCATGGCAAGCTTCCGGCAAACAAGAAATTATAGAAGAGTATAAAAATGCCTGCAACTGGCTCATGAATACACCAAGCTATTTTTTTAGATTAAAATATACTTCCTACAAAGATTATGTTACTAAAGAATACCTGGAAAGTGCAGAGGCCTATTACAAACGTGTAACTAATAACTACAGAACCGACGCTTTAGGTATAAAAACCCTACAAAATTCTAAAATAAAAATAGTTGTAGATACTGCAAATAATACGGTAACCGTGATGAGTCCCTCGAGTGTAAGCTTGACAATAAGCAGCGCTGAGGAATTGGAAACAATGCTTAATAATACTAAAGCATTAAAAAAAATAAAGGCATCTAAAACAACGGTTTGTTATCGCGTTGATTTTAATAAGAACAGCTTATACGAGGCATATGAATTTTCGGTAAACGACAAAGGAATATTGGAAAGAATAACTTTTTATTATAGTGAACAGAATAACAATGAAAATGAATACGCACAGCAAAGCAATGAAAAAAGTAAAGGCAGCAAAATGAAGCCCCGTTTGGAAATACTGTTTTTTGGCTATCAGGTTCCCGCACTTTTTTCAAAGTCAGATTTTGAGGATCCTCAGGTTTTGATAAATGCTAAAGGCAAAATATCCCTGACTGGCAGCTATAAAAATTACCGCTTATTGGATTACAGATTACATAATGAAAAATAAAAAACTCAAAAAAAAATACTTGTGGAACAAATTTTAAGAAAATTACACCTAAGGGTAAGCGCAACAGCATTAATACTTTTGGCAACATTTTTTAACGCTTATGGAAAACAAATTCCCACGGTTTCGGGTATATTACAAACGGTATCTTTCGGCTCCCCTGTTACAGTGGGTTCGCTAAACTCCATCTCGGTTCCTACCCTGGCAGTCACGCAGGCGCAGGATTATGATGTGCGTAACACTATTTCATTAAAGCTTGATTTAAGCAAGGATACATTTTTTCTGGCTCCGGCTTTAGTATTTGTAAATGTACGTATTGAGCGCTGGGATTTTAATAACAATCCGCTTCCAACCATAACAAGAGGCCTTATAGTGGACATCAACAATCACTTAAGTCGTCAAATAAGGGAACAATCCTCTGTAAATTTAATGGGGGGATATCAGGTACATATAACCATTCTGAGTATTAAGGTCAATGGAAATTCTGTGAATACCTTGCCAAGATATGTGTACTTAGAATCTAATATTGATATGGACCGGTATTATAATTTTTCATCTACCGGAAATACAGTACCCGCCAATACCCTTATCAATCCGATTAATCTTGATTGTGACGGAATAGATGAGGAGTTAGAAGTTTTCTGGTCCGTACCGGCAGCCGTACCGGAAGAATATCAGTTAGAATGGTTTTTTGTGAGCAATTATTCATCGAGCGGCTCGCCTGTTTATCCTGCAAGTGCTTTTATTACTGACTTCAAAAATAATTCCACACGTATAACTACTACTCAAAACTCATATAAAATATCGCTGATATATCCCAACGGATATGTTGTGTTCAGGGTAAGAGCGCTAGGTAGGGATTATTTAAATCCGACACAGTATGTGTATGGTTCCTGGAACGTTCCGGATCAGGCCAACATTAGTTCGCTTAGCTCTACATACTGGTATGCAATAACCGGACATGAAACTGTAAAGAACTGGCAGTACTCCAGTACTTATGCCGAAGAAGGTAAAAAGAAAGAAGTTATCAGTTATTTTGATGGGAGTTTACGCAACCGTCAAACCGTAACTAAAATTAATACAGATGATAATGTAATTGTGGGGGAAACGCTTTACGATTTTCAGGGGCGGCCTGCCGTAAATGTATTGCCGGTGCCGGTTAATGTCATCTGTGTGCAAACCCCGTCGGCACCCTCGATTAAATACTACAACAAATTTAATGTAAACGATGCACAAGACGTGTATTCTAAAAACGATTTTGACCTCGACGCTTCTGGTACGTGTAACCCGGACGTTAATCCCATGGATACTGTGTCGGGAGCGTCCCAATATTATTCTAATAATAATCCTAATAAAAACAGCCAACAGGCGTTTGTTCCGCACGCGAATGCATTTCCTTTTACACAAATAGAATATACTCCTGATAACACCGGAAGAATAAGAACTCAATCGGGCGTTGGAAAAAATTACCGCTTAGGTACCGGTAAAGAAACAAAATACTTATATGGGCAGCCTAATCAAATACAAGTCGACCGTTTGTTTGGTTCTGAAGCAGGCAATGCTTCACGTTACAAAAAAAACGTGGTGACAGATGCTAACGGGCAGGTAAGCGTTACTTATCTGAATCAGGAAGGGCAAACCATTGCTACAAGTCTGGCAGGTGTTCCTCCTTCAATGCAATCGGTTTATTTGCTGGATTCGCTGGACTATGCAAACCAAAATCAATTTTTGTTTACGGTTGACTTATTTAACACGAATGCGCTTGGACAAAGTGATGTAAACACCGTCCCTGCATCTTATAACCAGATTAATTTTTCAACGCAATTGCTGGTAGCTTATCGAAGTCAATATAATTTTAATTACGATTTAGAGGTTGACACTTTAGGAGACCCCTGCTTAAAATCAGGCATTTGTGTAAACTGTGTGTATGATCTGGAGATCGAAGTGAAAGATGAGTGTGGCTTAGAACTGATAAGCAGTGTGTCTGCTCCTATAAAACGCGTTACCGGAAATGTTACAAACACAGGGGGCACACTAACATTTAATACCAATTGCCAATCACCCGGTCTCTACCAGGACAACGCCTCTGTAAGTCTTATCCTAGATCCGGGGGTATACACGGTAAGTAAAATTTTAAAGGTAAATCAGCAGGCGAAGGATTATTATGTAGAAAAATACAAAGATTCCGTTTACAACTCCTGTTTCAAAACCCTGCATAAATTCAAGGCGCAGGCTTTATCACAAATAGACACCTTAGATTGTTACAGTAGCTGTGCAAGCTGCGTAGCAGCCTTAGGCTCAAAAGACACTTATGTATCCGGCGGAAAGGGTACTGCGGAGCAATGGGAACTATTGGTGGAGCAGTGTAACGATCCTTGTCGTATAAAAACACTTTGTGAAGTAACGTATGAAACTTTGTTATCTGACGTAACCCCAGGGGGGCAATATGGCAGATACAACTCAACAACTTACGATGCATCCGCTGAACCAATATCGGTTTATAATGGCAACAATGTTTTGGCCCCCAATGTGGTTTCCTTTCAGTTGGCTAATTGGAAACATCCGAGGCTGCGTTTAAAAAATGGAACTATTTACTATAAATATTTAGACGGAAACGGAGTACGAACAAAAGTGAATGTAACACAGGTATCACCAGGTATCTTCCAACCACCTGTCAGCAATCCTGCATTCGTGTATTTAGATAATGTTACCAACCTGAAATACACTTATCCTGAAAACCTGCAAAACCTTTCTGATTTTATTCCAATCTGGGATGCTAATTTTGCAAAATCCTTGGTTACCTATCACCCAGAATTCGCCTATTATTTATCTTGTTCTGACCAAGCGATCAAATTTCCAGGCAACACTTCATCGAGTGATGGTTTAGACAGTCTTTTATTTTTGGCTGAAAGTTACAGCCAGGCAAAAACTTTGTTATTAATTAATCAAGTCAGTCCTCCTTATACTACTGCTCCTCTGCTTAATATCCTAAGTATGGATCCCTTTTTCACTAATGGCAACTTTCAGTATCTCACAACTCCCAATGCAGTAACAGGATCACAAACGGGCATCAATATGCCTTTTAACCTGAATACCGCCATGACAAATAAAATGGCCCAGTACCAGCAGGTGAACGGAACTTGGTACTCCATGGCGCAAGTTGCCGCAATGATCACAAGGTGCGGCAACAATTATGGTTCAAGCGCCGTGCCTTCAAATTGCACCAATTTTGGCATGACGCCTTTTCCTTCGGGAATAAATAATGATACTACACTTAATAAAGAGTGGCGGGTCTTCCGTCAATTATACTTTGCTGAAAAACAAAAGCTCCAATTCATGCGCATGGATTTTTATGCAAAGTACCGTACCGGTGCAAATTCGAGTTACTTTGGCGGATGTAATGCCTGTATTGGTAATACTAACTACAGCCCCTACAGCAGCGGCATGATGAGCTCAGGCAGTTCTTCTCCCTATTTCAATTTTTCTCAACCTTGCAGCTCTACAGGAGCCACCAATTTTGCAGGCGCAGTGAAACGCTTCTATGATCCTGCTAATAGCGGGTTAAACAGCTCTGCCTCTAACGCCAACCAAAGTCTTTATCAATCTACGGGTCAGTGCCCTCTGGCATTTCAATTACAAAACTTCTTACATGCCATGGCCGTCGCATCAAATCTAACATCCGGCTCTGTCAATTTGGGCCTGGTGGGTCAATTTTCACCCGACCTGTATAGTGCCGTAGCTGGTTCACCGCCACCCTCCAATTATATAAATTACAGCTGGCAAGCGTCCGTTACCGGCAATGTTTTAACTGCCAATGTTGTGAATTCCAGCAATGTTGCCTGTGTTATAAGTTTGGATATCTCCGGCACTTCCATTCCGAACATCGGCAGTATTATCGGCATCAGTCAATTAATGGCGGATCCTTTAGGTGGTAATGGTGACTTCTCGGCGGTCGCTTTGTATGTTTCATCTGGTAGCAGTACCTTATCGGCAAACATCAAAGGAACAAGCTCGTGCATGGACATAAAAAACTGTCCGTATGCTCTGGATGCTATATGTACTGGTAATCAATATGCTATTGACATGAGTCATTTACTTAACGCCATAAAATCAGCTGGTTTCCTGGGCAGCACCATACCGGTATCTATCAGCTATAATATAAATCTTAATCCTTTTTTAACACCTACCATCAAGAATATATTGGGTACACCGCATACAAACGTAGTATACAAATTTGTTGCGCCGAACCAACTGACCATTTACGACGCTTCAAATCCAACTACCAAATTAGTATTTACTTATTTGGTAAGCCCGCCTGCGGCGGCATCCAACGTAATCTCTTTCGGAAATATTATTTGCACATCGCCAAATTCCTATTATAAGATGGATGGAATGGGTGCTGGTAATACTAAAATTGCCGATATTACAGGTGTATCAACTAAAGTAATCGGCCCTGACGAGTTTGACGTTGGAGTGGGCTCCTGTGATTATCCTGAACCGGCAGAATGCGCGGAAGTTGAGCATAAAGTACGAAAAGATCTGGAAAAACTGGTAAATGATATCTTAACTGTTCCCTCTCTAAATACGAATACCAACTTATACGGCATGGTAAACTTCTCGCCCTTGCTGCAATCCTATATCTCCTCGCCAAGTAACTCCACAAGTTCTACATACATTAATAGCAACAGCTCAGCTCCTAATTTTGATACGCTGACTATCCACTTCAGTCCGGCCGCAAATGGTACCTGGTCGAGCAACACTTGTGACCTTAAACTTTATCATTACACCAACAATGGGGCCACCTTAAATTTTGGATACATTGCAAGTGTCACAAATCTCCAGGGAGCAGGCTCACCCGACATTGCCGGTAATTATTATTATTTTAAAGCGTTAGCTACCTATACTCCGCCTTCAGGAATGATAACTGACACTTTATTTGGGCATTCCTGCCTGCCGATAAAAAACTGCCATTACTGTAATGATCCCGACGGCGGTTCTCAACGTATGGGTAATGTTGCGCCAGGTTCTTCTTATGAATATGCAAACGCAAGTAGCGCAAGGCAAGACAATAATAGTATAAGTAAGCCATTTAACAGGGCTGTTATTGCTACCCCTTTAAAAAGTACAACCACAAGTGCTAATACATCAAACACTAAGGCTTCTTCACCTGCCGGTAAAATAATTGGCGGCGGCGGTACTACAGCCGGTGGCGGCGGCGGCGGTTGTGACCCTGCTGACCCGTGTAACCCGGAAAATCCTTGTCCTGGCTACATACCTGGATATCCATGTAAGACACCGTGCAATACAAATCTCCCATGTGATCCTGCCAACCCCTGCCCGAATTACCCGTGTGGTCCCCCATGTAATCCACTTATACCCTGTGATCCAACCAATCCTTGTCCATGGTATCCATGTAATAATCCATGTGATCCAACTAAACCTTGCGATCCGTTAAATCCCTGTCCTGGTGCTATTTGCCCTACTCCTCCATGTAATCCGCTTTACCCTTGTAACCCAAATAACCCTTGTCCTGGATATATTTGTGGTGGCGGAGGTAGTGGAGGCGGTAATACTCCGTGCGACCCTAAGCACCCTTGTGACCCAAGCAATCCGTGTCCTTGGTACCCATGTAATAATCCATGCGACCCTCTTCATCCGTGCGACCCTAGTAATCCGTGCCCTGGATATCCTTGCAACAATCCTAATCCTTGCGATCTTTATAATCCATGTGACCCTGGTAACCCATGTCCGAATTACCCTTGCAACCCGGGTGGCGGTAACCCTTCAGGAGGCACCAACAACCCTCCGGGTGGTGGTGGTGGAAGTAATCCGGCCGGTGGTGGAGGTGGTAATCCCGGTGGTGGCAATCCTCCGGGCGGTGGAAATATTCCTTGTCCCGGCAGCACAGATTCTGTGGCGGTATTTCCTCCATATACTAAATATGATAATCCTTGTGTGGCGCAAAAAATTAATCTTGCTCTGCAAAATGCCTCTAATGCTTACAATCAATATGTCGACAGTATAACCTCGGCATTTGCCGACCGGTATACCAAACATTGTTTGAATGTCTTAGAGCATTTTACTTACCAGTATGTGGATAAAGAATACCATCACACACTTTATTACTACGACCAGGCAGGTAACCTCGTTAAAACCATTCCGCCTGAAGGGATGCAATATTTGCCAATCACAAGTGTGTCTGATGCTTTAGAGCAGCAAATTATCAGTGGCAGAACCAGCGGGCAACAAACGGTATTTACAAGTCACCGCATGGCCACTAAATACAAATACAACTCCCTTAACCAGCTCATCTCTCAATCTGTTCCTGATCATGATAAAGTGGATATCTGCAATGGAATAAGTCCGATTGGTTTAGATACAAACCTGGTCATTAATGCCATTCAATTTGTAAGTCCTAGCAAAGGATACCTGTGTGGAGAAATTGTAAAAACCGGTGTTGTAAACCGCGGCTACATATACACCAGCAACGATGGCGGTAACTCTTGGTCTCGCGTGTACGGTGTTGTATCCGGTAATTTTCAAAAGGTTCACTATGTAAGTGCAACGTTGGGTTATGCCGTGTCTGAATTCGGAATGATATTTAAAACCATTGATGGTGGCAGCTCCTGGGATCTGCTCACGGGCTTGTATAATCCTTTAAGTGGCGCACGCTATGTAGATATTTTAAATGATCTGTATTTTAAAAGCAGTACCGACGGTGTTGTCGGCGGTATTCAGGGAAGCTCTGCTTCTGCTATTTATTACACTACGAACGGCGGTAATAGCTTCACTCCTGCTTCCTCTATTTCGGGTATTGCCGTAGGTGATACAATAACAGGCTTTACCTATGATGGTGCAACTTATGTTGCTTCCGCAAAAAATGGCGCTATCGGAAAATTATTCAGCTCAACAAACGGGATCTCATGGACAAAGGACTCTGTTGTTGCAAATAATCTCAAGCGGGTGCAATTTATTAGCACCAGCCTGGCTTATGCCATTGGAGAGGAAGGTACCTTCATGAAATTAAACCAGCCTATTTCAGTAAGTAATCCTAATCCTGTATTTCAATTAGTGCCAACTGGTATAAAAGGCGACTTTATTGATGTGTATTTTAAGAATGCTTCAGACGGTGTTGCCATCATTGACAGTGTTCCGGGTAAAGGAAAAATACATAAAACATTTAATGGTGGAGTTACTTGGCAGCTTTTAAGTGCGAATGGCGACTATTATAATTCCCTGAAACTCTACGACGCTCCCAATCACAAGCTCATTGCAGGCGGAAAAAGCGGCCTTGTGGCTAAAGTGCTTTTAAGCACACTGCCGTTTGGCATAATAAAATTAACCACGCCTAACACAAACGAGGTAAGTTATGCCGACGCAAACAACAATGGTTCGGGTCTTTTAACTGCTATAGCGGTGAGCAATGTTTCTTCCGACATCTACACCTGCTACGATGCGCAAAACAGTGCCCCTACCTGGCTCACAGTGCAAAGCTCAGCTTCCATCCCTCCGGCCGACGCTATTTTCAAAAAAGTGATCCTTTTAGTTTCTTCCCCAACAGCTCCTGATATCAAGGGAATTTTATTAACCACTACCGGAAAATTATACAGTTTCTATCGCCTGTATAATAGTACGACTGTGGTTTTCACCGCTGTAGGCGGTATTGGCACCGCGTTCTTTAACGATATTACTGCAAACGGTCAAGCCTTTGGCACGCCTATCTATGCATTTGATGCCACCACCAAGAAGAATTACCAGGTTAATTTTTCAGGCTCTTTGGCCACCGGCACCCCTTTCAGTAATACCAGTCCCATTGTGCAAAGTATAAATGCGATTGACATTAATGATGCGGACAATAAACTAATCATGGTTGGTGATGACGGACATATTGAATACACCGCCGTTGTAGCGGGCACTACTTCATGGGCAAATGTGAGTTTAAATTCAATCCCGGTAGCAGTTACGAGAGTTAAGGCGGCCGCTTCAAATAATTTCATAGCAGTGGGCATTGACGGAGCAATCTGGAAAAGCTTTAGCAATTATACAAATACTGGATACAGAAGATGGCGTTTGATAAATTCGGGCACCACCAATAAATTCAATTCACTGGCCGTTGACAATGCAGGCCTGGGATTTGTAGTGGCAAACGCCGGAAACTCTTATAAACTAAGTAATGCACTAACACAAGCTCCTGTTTTGGTGAGTTTTCCATCTGGCATAACCGCTAATTTAACCGACGTGGCTCTTACGCAAGGAGCGGCCGCTTACATTACAGCGAGTAGCGGACAAGTGCTTTACACTAGTAATTATTCATCAACTTTACCATCGCTTGCAGCGCCTGCATCACAGCTGGCTATAAACGGTGTAGCATTTAAAAACGGTACTTCGGCAACAGTGGTCGGAAATAATGTTTTGATTGGCAATTATTTCGGAGCCAATGTAATGACCACGAAAGAAATTTACACCAAACCCTTAATTAGCACTAATTTCTTTGATGCCAATAATGGGTATGTGATCGATTCTGCCAATGTAATTCGTAAAACCTCTGATGGTGGATTAACCTGGTCTGTAATTATACCGGTACAAGGCAAGAAGTTCACAAAGGTGGTTGCTACCCAGGCCAATGCCGGAACGCTTGTAGGATTAAAAACATTCGTGGCTAATATCGCAGGCACGACTTTAAACAGCCTTACCGTTCCAGCTTCTATACCGCCTGCCACTACGCACTTCTATGATATCAATTATGATGCATCCAAAACAACCGGCTATATTGTTGGCTCTGATATTAATACGGTGAAAATTACAGGCAGCACTCTTACTGACTTGAATACAAGCTCCACAGGTACTGGCAATTTCAGGGCCGTACACGTGTTTAATAGCAATTCATTTATTGCCGCCGGCACCAAAGGGGTCATTTACTATTACAACAGTGGCAGTTTCAATCAGCAAACGAGTTACTCTGCTCCTGCAGGTCTTACGCAAAGTGGTATTATCCTAAAAGACATTTATTTTAATGACGATTATTCTGGATATGTAGTGGGAGACAATTCTGCCGCTTACAAAGTAAATTTAGGTAGCAATATCAGCACTGCCGGAGCTACGCCGAACTCTCTGTCCTGGCAACCCTTATGTCCGGTGGGCGTCAACATGGGCTATAGTAACGCTACTCAGTTGCAACAGCTCGATTTCCGCTCTATCGCCTGTTCAAGCAGCAACAGCGTCATGATTGGCGGATCGGATGCCAACGGAGTAGTTTCGGGCGCCAGTCTTAACAGGTATGCGCGCATGTTGCAGGAAGAAACAGGCAACAATGCTCTTCCCGTAACAAAATTCTGGTACGATAAGCTGGGGCGCCTCATCTTATCGCAAAACCCAAAGCAGATTAACAAGGTGAATCCTGCTAACCCATTAGTTAAAAAGGCTTACAGCTATACTTTGTATGACGCTTTAGGACGCATTATTGAAGTAGGAGAAAAATATGAGAACCACACAGCCGGTAATCCGAAATTCAACAGCATTTTCGGAAGCAACGTCAATGGTGCCAATAACCTCACTACCGTTGATGATACGAAATTTCAAACCTGGATCTCGGCTTCCGGGCCACGAAGCGAGGTCACAAAAACATACTATGATGCACAAACTATTTTGTCATCGGCTTACACGCAAAAAAACCTGCGTAAACGGGTTGCCAGTGTTACTTACGAAACAGTGTATGATGGCAACGATGTAACATACAATCATGCAAGCCACTATTCGTATGATGTGCATGGCAACGTGAGCACCTTGTGGCAGGAAAATCCGGATGTGGGTGTTACCGGCCAACAACTTAAGCGAATAGATTATGATTACGATCTCATCAGCGGTAAGGTAAACAAGGTAACCTATTCTCCTGGCGAGCTCGACCAATTTATCCACCGCTACTCCTACGATGCCGACAACCGGATCGTGAAAGTGGAAACAAGCGGCGATGGCAGGCGTTATGATCTGGATGCTAAATACTTTTATTATGCGCACGGGCCACTTGCGCGGGTAGAATATGGCAAAGCCCAGGTGCAGGGTGTAGACTATGCCTATACGCTGCAGGGCTGGATCAAGGGCGTGAACAGCACCACCCTGAAGAAGAAAAGAGATATGGGGCGTGACGGTGATCTCAGTTTTACAAATCCTAATGGTAATTTCGCCAGGGATATTGTAGGATACGCGCTTAACTATTACCAGGGTGATTACGCCGCCATCGACTCTATGAAATGGAACACCGCCAATACACGCTTTGATGCCTACAATGTAAGTTCCGATCTATCAGCCAACAGCAGCAACCTTTATGATGGCAACATTTCATCCATGGTTACCGCTATTAGCAAAATTGACACCAGTACCACGGGCAAGGTATTGGGCTCGCCGTCTTTTCCTATGGGCAATAGTTACCGTTACGATCAGTTACACCGCATCAAGCGCAGCTGGTCGTATACGAACATTGATACCACAAATAACGCCTGGCAAAACACCAGTGCAAGCAGAGGTTTGTATAGAAACACGTTCACTTATGATGCCAACGGCAATATACTAAAACAAGTGCGGCGCGATTCGGTTGGCGGATTGATGGATTCACTGACCTATAATTATGAAAGAAACACAAACGGTAAATTGCTTCGCAACCGCTTGTATCATGTGAATGATTTTGTGACCGGCACGCCGGCCTACCTGCACGACATTGCCGACCAGGGTTTGTTTAACACCACAAATATAAATTCAAACAACAACTATGGTTATGATGAACTAGGTAACCTCGTAAGAGACAATGCCGAAGACATACAAAACATCGAGTGGACCGTGTACGGCAAAATAAAAGCCATTACCCGACCCATAGGCAATGCAAAAAGCAATTTATCTTTTGATTACGACGCTTCCGGCAACCGCATTGCCAAACACGTGTATACCTCGAGCGGCCAATTGCAACACTCCACTTATTACTTACGCGATGCCCAAGGCAACGTGATGGGCGTATATGAAAAAACAAGCAATCCTGTATTACACACCTTGAGCTATAAGCAAAGTGAAACGCATATTTATGGCAGCAGCCGCCTGGGTATGCTTCATCCAAACTTTGAAATGATAGGAGCGGTACCTTCACCCGGAGACACCAGCAAGTACTATTTAGGCAACAAAAGTTATGAATTAAGCAACCACTTAGGCAATGTGCTGGCCACGATATCCGACAAAAAAATAGCCCTGGATAATAACAACGACAAAATTATTGACGGCTATGTTGCTGACTTGGCAAGCGCTAATGATTATTACCCATTCGGTGCGCCAATGCCGGGGAGGTCGTTCAACTCGAATAGTTATAAATATGGGTTTAATGGTAAGGAAAATGATAACGAAGTGAAGGGGACAGGAAACCAACAAGATTATGGTATGCGAATTTACGACCCTCGTTTAGGTAGGTTCTTATCGGTTGACCCTATTACCAGCAGCTATCCAGAACTAACTCCTTATCAATTTGCATCAAATAATCCTATTGAATTTATCGATTTTGATGGTTTAGAAGGCATTCGCCCTATTAGTTTTCCTATATTTATAATGACCCCAGAGGACTGGAAGAATGCAGCTAAGGGTTTTATGAATGGTGTAAAACAATTAGCCCATGATTTAGTTCCTATTAGACCATCTGATGAAAATGACCCTAAAACAATAACAGAAGCTATTAATAATTTAAAAAATATCCCCGAAAACCTTTCTAAAATACCATCTACTTTAGTAGACGTGTATTCTGACGGCACAACTGAAGAAAAAGTAGAAACAACAGTGAAAGTATTGGGAACTATACTTGCGCTGACAAAAGGGAAATCATCATCACCAGCACCGCTAAAAATATTGCAAGCTGGGTTTGATCCTAAGGCAAGGATTCTTACTTTTATTCAAGGTACAACTGAAAAAATTAAACGATCTATAAAAGTCCCCGAAGGATTTGAGAAAATTAAAGTTGAGGGCTCTAAAGCAGATGTGTTTAAACAGAAAGGTAAAAATGTTTACATTAGCCCCGATTTAGATGGGCATAGTGGTGGAATGTGGAAGAAAGCTACTGGAAAAGCCGAAAATTTATTTAAGAAAGAAACTAGAGAAGGCACTTTTAATGCGGACTTATCTATAAAAATTGGGGGTTAGATTATGAGAATTTATAAAAAAAGGGAGAAAATACCTATAACTAAATATAATCCAAAATTCAGAAATAATTTAGGTCATTTTGAAAAAGAAGAATGGACTTCTATATCTGATATTAATAAAATTTATAATGGTAAATTATTCACCTTCGAAGATTATTTGAAAGCAGAAAATCTGTATGTAAAATCAATAATTTTAGCACTTAGTTTTTTTAAAAGTAAAAGTATTAAAATCACACATATTTATAAATTAGATAAGAAGGAAGATTTTAAAAAGCATAATAGCTTAGGTTTATATAACACCTATATATCCATAAAGAATGGAAATATTATTAAAGATGAAAAGACTATTGATGATTTAATTAGATTAAGATTAAGAGAACACATTGGTGAATTAGAATTAACCATTGATAGTAAATCAAGAAGTGAAATATTATTTGGTTTTGATTATTATATGTATTTGAACACTAATAAAGATGTAACTTCCCTATTGAAACAAATATCAAGTACTGGTTTATTTGCCTATTAGTAAATTCAATATTTCCAAAATCAACCAAGGTCAAAAGCCTTGGTTTTTTTAGTTTACACCAACTCATTTATAATTTGTAAATTAGTTTCATCAAATTAACTCCGCATAATTCCACTTCCACTTTCCGCTGTTTAAGCGGTTTTAAAAGTAGCGCTAACCTTGTTCGTTATGGGTTTAATGGCTTCGAGAAAGATGACGAAATTAAAGGCTCTGGAAATCATTTAAGCTTCAATGATTTTGGATATGACCCAAGATTAGGAAGACGTTGGAGAGTTGACCCACATTCTGGCAATTATCCAAGTATGTCGGGTTATAGTTCATTCGCTAATAATCCGATTATTAATTTAGATCCTGATGGAAAGGATATTGTATATTTTAATACTCAAGGTTTAGAATCTCACAGAGTAAAAAGCAATACAGAGTTTAAAACGTTTATAATGGGAAGTGCTAAAGCAGGTGACCCAAAAATAAGTGTAGTTGGATGGAAAGAAGTTGCTATGCCTAAAATCATAGAGGAAAGGACGCAATCGGGTGAAGCAACAACGAGTATTGATTATCAAGAAAACGATTATGTTATTGCTGCAAGAACTGGGTATTTTAATCAAGCAAAGAATGCAGGTAATTTGAATCTATATACAGAGGGAGGAAATGCAATACCAAAAGATGCGGTACAAGCAATACCCGATTTAGACCCAACTTTGGTTAAAGCTGTAGCAATGCAAGAATCGCATTTAGGAACTACAGGTGTTACGGATATTATGCAAGCAAATGTACTAGGAGACTGGTCTGCATTAAAATCAAAATATGGTCTAACCAAAGGTGAATCAACAAGCGCTACAAATTCTTTATATGGAGGAATTAGGTTGCTTGCCACTAAAGGATTTAAGGGCGGTACTACTTATGATAAAAAAACAGGAATATCAACATTCACATTTCAAGGTTGGGGTAAAGCAGCAGGGAACTATAATGGTGGTGGTGTGAAAAATTATCAAGAGAATGTAACCAAAATGCAAGACAATGCAACTACTCCAGACTGCACAGATTATACAGACGAATGCAAATAATGATAAGAAATTTTAAATATATTCTTTATACTCAATTTTTATTACTTGCCTTAATGGGGTGTAATAACACTCAACCTATTGAGAAACCTATTCAGACAGATGATTATTATGAGAAATGCAGAAAGTTGGTTTTAAGCGAAAATAAAATTGGTCAAGAATATTTTTTTAAAATAACAAAAAAGGAAGTAGATGAATTTACGCTTACTTATTTGGGAAATATAAAAACAGCGAAAGGCGACACAATAAAGTTTTTAAATGCTGTTAATTATTTTGGGCAATATGAAGACTCTAAAAGAGCTAACGGAGCGGTATTGTTGTATAATAAGCAAGATGATTTTTTGGGAATGTATCAAGCTGGAAGCTCATATTCTTTACCTAATGGAATTGAAAAAGATAAATTGGTTTTTAACTACAAAGAAGGAGATTGCAATCAAACAACCGCAATCAGCTTTTTAGATAGCATCCCGAAGCAGATTTTTATAAACTGTACTAAAGACGGAGGCGATTTATACAGTTTTACAAAAGAATAGAAGCACTATTGAATAGCAATAATAAAGCCCCTCACGGGGCTTTATTATTTTGTATCGGTGAGTACAGTACTCAAAGCATCTTTCAATTTTTTCTTACCTACGAGCGCATCCACAAGGGAGAAAACAATTTTCTTTTCTTCGTCATTCAATCCTTCCACGAGTTTTATTTTTTCCATTATAGAAGCATCATAAGAATTTACATCAGCCAGTTTATTATCAGTATCAAAAAAATCTGAAAGGGTAACGCCCAAAGCTTTGGCAATCTTTTCCAGTGTGGTTAAAGACGGCTCAGCCGTTAACTGCGAAAAAACGTAATAATTATTGCTTTAAAGCAACGTATAACGAAATTACTTAAATAAATTTAAAGAAGCAAGTAGAACGAGAGCCAATTGGCTCTCGTTCTACTTTATACTAATACCGAAAAGTATAACATTAAAAAAACAAATATGTCAAAAGGAGAAAGTTTTCATCCCGATTTAATAAAAGACGTTTTAAATGGGACAATCCCTGAAGAATTAAAAAACGTTATAAAACCTTATCATAAAACCAAATGGAAGGCTAAAAAACCTGTGTATATTGGTTCAGAATACTATGATAGGCTTAAAGAAAGAAGCTATAAAAATCAGTTTCTAAAAAGCATAGCTCGCGAGCGGATGTATCGATTAAAAAAAGAATTAACCAAACCAAATAAAAAATTTATTAAAATTAATGGAAATGAAAAAAGGATACTACAGCAAATCAAAAAATCGGCAAGGCATATTGATATACAATTTTGTTGTGAAATTTTAGGGATAAAAAAACAAAGGTTTATGCAAATTCAAGTACTTTATAATGCCAGACAATGTACACCAGAAGTATATATGGAATGCAATAAACGACGAAAAAATCAACTCACAACGCACGAGGTATTTACCATAAAAAATCTTCTTCAAGATATAACACTTATGTCGTGGCCTGTAACCCGTTTGCATCTTTACGCTTGTAAACGTGGTATTGCTTCAGCCAGTTATAATTCTTGGCTCTATATTAAAAACTTATTTGAGATAGAGAGAAATCCAGTAAAACGATACAACTTAAAAGATAAGGAAGGAATAAGAAAGAATCAACCCAATGCGCTTATACATAGCGATGTGTGTCGATTTGTATTAAAGCTAAACGAAAAAGCTTATTTATTTTTAAGTATGTGTAATTATTGTAAATTCCGCTTAAACTGACCCCTCTATTCCGCGTGAAAGAGACCCCTCACTTTGACTTACTTTTTTGGTAATAATTTTGATCTGTTTTTAGCTTGTTCGGCTAAGTTAGTTTTTTAAATTTATTAGTTCAATTTCT
>Ga0335394_10001182_pt1 | contig 29053 bp, 17 predicted proteins | sample MAT03_FD_205741 | JGI IMG/M metagenome (GOLD analysis project Ga0335394, IMG submission 205741) | Freshwater microbial communities from Lake Fryxell liftoff mats and glacier meltwater in Antarctica - MAT-03 (spades assembly) (version 2) ...
CCATCCACCCGCAATACTCTCCACTTCATGGATGAAATCGGTCGCAAGCAACTGCCCCACGATCCGCCGCCTGGCATTGGCGTTGGAGGCCATCTTTTCTTCCTCACCATCTGCGCCGAAGCGAGGGGCACAAACGTTCTCATCGAAGACAACCGTGCAGACATGCTCCTCGAATCCGTGCGCTTTCGCCACGAATCCTCCCTTTGGTTCGCACGAGTGTTTGTCGTCATGCCCGATCACGTCCACGCACTGATCCGAGTGCCGGAAGAAAGTTCCCTCCGCCAGTTAGTCAAGGATTGGAAACGTTAGACCGCCCGCTGGGGAGCGTTCGCTTGGCAACGGGATTTTTTCGACCATCGACTGCGTAAGGAGGAATCCGCAAACAAAAAAGCCGATTACATCCTCATGAACCCCGTGCGCGCCGGACTCGCAAAAACACCAGAAGCCTGGCCGCACAAGTGGATCGCCAGCGACGCGCTGGGCTAAACGCCCATGGTAGGGACGCCTCGCCGCAGGCGTCCGACTTCAAATCCGCGCCTCAGCGCGGAATCGACGGACGGCTACGGCGAGCCATCCCTACCGTTTGGGATACGACGGGCACGTTCCTTCCATTCCACATTCCAAATTTCGAATTTCAAATTCGCGCGAAGCGCGCGTTTCCTCGTGGTAGGGACGCCTCGCCGCAGGCGTCCCACTTCAAATCCGCGCCTCAGCGCGGAAACGACGGACGGCTACGGCGAGCCATCCCTACCGTTGGGGATACGACGGGCACGTTTCTTCCATTCCACATTCCAAATTTCGAATTCCACATTCGCGCAAAGCGCGCAAACTATTCCCGCGGCAGGCGGGCAACCTACCATCCGCGACGGGCAATTTCCGCCGCCACGAGGTTTGAGAGATACTCGGCTCCCTCTGGAGTAAAGTGGATGCGGTCTCGACGCATGCATCGAGGCCAAAAGCCGTTGTCCACATCCCATTGACTGAACGATTTATCCATGTCGATCGATCCATCGGGAAGCCGCACTGTGCCAATCGTCTCCTTCCGCAAAGCCGTTACTTCAGCAATAATCGGAGCCGTGTTGCCAGTTGCGCCAGAGGGGATGGTCACGCGGTCACCGACGGCATAGCCGCGGCCGCCTTCACGAACAGTCAGATTTGTGGCGACTCCTGCTTGGGTCTCGACTCCAACGATCAACCCGGCGTGTGCCCATCGGGTGGACGTCGCATGGGTCGTCGGCACGCCCGGCGATGCGGTGACACCCGGGCCTCCCGTCTCCACGATTTTAAGTTCGGCGACAGCGGCAGGCTCCACACCGGTGTGAGGAGCGCCCGCATTTTGGAGGCCCTCGGGAATCACGGCGAACTCACCGCGCCAGCCTTTGGTTGGATCGGAAAATATCCCCGGGTGGTTTTTCTCCAGCCAAGCCTTTGCGGGCGGCACCGGGCCAACGCCCGAGATCGCCGCCTGGAGGTAATCAAAATAAATATCTTTGAACTGTGAGGCAAAAAGCGCACTGAGATTCTCAATGTTGAGCAGGTTCGCCTGTTCCATCTGTGCGGATGAGGCAGCCATCGTGTAAGGCATACCCTCGAGGAAAAGTGCGTGCTTCTCACGCGAAGATATGTGCGAGACCACTAAGCGAATGAGTGCTGCAGCAATCTCTTTTTTGCTTTCAAGGACAGCCTGATAACCGGACGATTTCGCCGAATCTCCATAAATTTCCGGATAAAACACCGTGTTTTCGCCGATCCCCTCCGTCCACCAGAGCACGAGTTGTTTGCTCAGATCCGCGACAGCATACTCGCGGTGCTCTCCCAGCGCGATCACCTGAATGTCGGAGCGATCCTTCGCAGGAGTCGCTTCACCAGGATCGCGCCGCTGAAAGAAAAGCTTTGCCGATTTCGGGTCTTTCCCTTCAGAAAAAAGTTGGCCGTAAACGTTGTTGATTGTGACCCACGTCCTGAGCCTTGCCCTCGGATCCCCATCCGGCCAGAAGGCTGACCACCGAATGCTTTTCAAGAGCCCTGCCCCGGCCTCATCACCCGCAAGCTTCTGAAGCGTCTCGGATTGGATGTTGACCAACTCAACCGGCCCTTCGGCGGGAATTTCTTCCCCTACCACCTCAGCCGAAAGGGGAACGGCGCCCATGCGAACAAGGCTTGTGATGCATCCCGAGCCGCCGATCGCATTGTTGAAGACAGGTCGATCCGGACGCTCTGCTCCTGCATTGCGGAGTGCCGCCTGAAGACGGATCTCTGTGAGATCGCTCATCATGGAGTGGCCCCAGACGGAGACGCCCTCGAGTTCACCAGGAGGTCGTTTTTTGTCGGCCTCTTCGGCATGAGCGGACAAAGTCCAGAGGGGCATCAGGAGACAGGCTAATAGTGTGTTTTTCATAAGATGTGGAATGTGAAACGGAAAACCGCGTCCGACGTTCTTACCCGGTGGAGCCAACCGTCCATTCCGCGCACGCGCACGGATTTGAAGTGGGACGCCTACGGCGAGGCGTCCCTACCGGGGTTGCTTCGCTTCGTGGCTGCCATCGGTCGTCCTTGCCATCGCAGGACAGGTCATCCGTTTTCCTCGCTCCATCATTTTCTGACATTTGATCGCTGAGCCCCCTGTTCTGAACCGGATTACTGAAAGAGGAAGGGGATGTTGATCCACTCGCCCTTGGGCGGTGAAAAACTTGAACCTCCATTGCCCGAAATCTCCGCACCCAAACCGAAACCGCAATCTTTCCATTCCTTGATAGAGGGCACGCTGTCCCGCCAGGTGTCGCTCACCGCCCTCGCGAAGAACATCACGCTCTGCCCGGGAAGAGGCTGCGCTTCGGGAGCGATGGTGATGTAATACTCCTGTCCGGGTTTCAATTTTAATTCCGGCTGAAGAGTGATGTGATAAGTCTCTCCCCCGACGTGAGTTGTCGGAGTCGGAGCATCAAAGTTTAGCTGCCCGGTCGAGAGTTCGGCTCCGCTCGCGGCATCCGAAATGGAGACCTGCAAAGCGAGCGTTTTGGGCTCCGCTTCGGACATGAATCTGGCAATCAAGGAAAGGGTGCGGGCGGACAGTGGCGCGGTGCCTTCTGGAATCCTGATTTTCTGTTGAATGACTTGCTTCGCAGATCGGATGCTTGCCGCCCTCGAGGAAGTCATCGGATTGCCGAACGCTCCGCCTTCAGGATTCACCAGGAGGAAAATCGGGGATTCCCGCCGCCAGGCAGCCTTCGCCGGAGTTTGTGTCATCATCGGGTCATAGAATCCTGAGAAAGGGTCGCGCACACCGGTCACGGTCATGGGGTCGGTCTGACTCTGTGCGGTTTCATCCGCCCCGACCGGCGTAATTTCTCGGGGAGACAGCCGCACTGGGATGGAAAGCGTGCCTTGTGAATCTCCGGGCGCAGCCGTTATCATGAGAAAGACTGGAGCGTCCCCAGGCAATTTGACGGGCTTTGTGAAAGAAGCCTCAACGAGGCCGGGGCCGTCAACCGAGACTTCCGCGAAGGTGCCATCCAACCACGTCATACTCGGAGTCAACTGGTTTCGATTTCCTACGTCGGCCGACTGAAAACCAACCTGCACCTTCATTGGTCCATCCTTCACCTTGGCCACGCTGAAAAGAGCTTTGTGGACAGTGAATCCACCCGACGGAGGCGAAAAACTCATTCCCACCGAGGGATTGCTGGAGGATAACTCCGCAGAGGTTTCAAACTGATACGTTTCTGGAATCCCAATGCCTTCCTGTGCTAAAGCCACAAAGGGGCAAAGCAATGGAGTCAGAGCGATCATCGACGCAAAAAGCAGGTCCAGGATTCCCATCGGTCGGCGAAAGAAATCTGGCTTGGAAGGAGAGAATTTCCTGCTGAGCGCACGAGATTCTGGAGGCGTTGTTATTCTGACCTCGGGCGAGGGGGTTGAAAAGGCAGAGGGTATGCTGGGCATAACGGCGTTTGATCGATGGGGAGTAAACTTCAAAAACGTTGGCGGGGAATGAACTAACGGTTGGTATTATTGTCTCTCTTCTTCCCGAAGTCAAGCACGACTGGCTGAAATACGATGGCAGAAGGCGCTGGGACGATTTCGACGGATGCCTGCGGCGAGGCGTCCCTACCACGGCTGCCTTTGGCAGCTTTGGTCGGCTCTAACGCGGTGAGCAGCGCCATTCGTGCTCCCCCCGGGTAGGGACGGCTCGCCGTTGCCGTCCGACTTCTCTCGGCGGCTGCCTGCGGCGGGCTTGGCGAAGAGCGTCGAGTGCACGAACATTTTGACAATCCCGAAAGGCGTGATAATGTTTGCATTATCTCCTTTTAAAACAGAAGCCTCAGACACCCTCCCGATGAAAAGCCAGTCCTACAGCCACTGCAAAACAGAACTCATCAGCTTAAGATGATATTTCAATCCTCTCTGGACAGGCAAAAAGCTGCGTGCACCCGCTTCTCCCCGGGAACTGCCTTCATGCCTAGAAAGGGTTTTTCGCTGGTGGAAGTTGTCCTGGCACTGGGAGTCTGCTCATTCGCGTTGGTTTCCCTGATGTCACTGATGCCGGTTTCTCTGGACAGTGCCCGCAATGCGTTGGAAATCACGCGCATTGCCAAGGCCTTTCAGCAGGTCACGGCGGATCTGACCCAGAGCAAATTCACCAATGTGGCGGCCATGTCCACGGCCACGAATTACTTCGACTACGACGGGAACCCGACCAACGCTTCTGGTAAGTATTTCACGGTCCTCGCGACGGTCGCCGCGTCTCCCATTACCAATCAGTCCTCGGGCAGCCTGCTGCGGGTGAAGCTGTTGTCTCAAACGCCACGGAACACCAATGCCGGGTCAACGACAGTGACGATTTGTGACATGGGCTACTGACACCACGTCACATGCAGAAAACTCCCTCCAGGCGGCAGACGGGTTTCACCCTCATCGAAGTGCTGGTCTCTTTTGCGGTCTTCGCGTTGATCATGGTCATGCTGCTCTCGCTCACCGACATCACGTCAAAAACCTGGAGGAGAACAACGGAAAAAATGCAGGCGTTCGAGGAGGCGCGTGCGGCCTTCGAGCGGATCACGGCCGTTCTGGGACAAGCCACGCTCAACCCCTACTGGGATTACGACGACTTGCAGAATCCTACAAAATACGATCGTGTCTCCGAGTTGCAATTTCTCTCCCTTCCGATGTCTCAACTGGGCAAGGATGCCGCCGCTTTTCCCACGCACGGGATGTTCTTTCAATCCCCCACGGGAAAGGTGGCGTCCAAGGTTGACTTCGGAAACCTTCCGCTGTTGCTCAATGCCTACGGATACTTTGTCGAATACGGATCGGACGACCGCCCGGCTTGGCTCCCGGCTTCGATCTCCCCGAAAAACCGCTTCCGCCTCAAAGAATGGCGGGTGCCGTCGGAAAAGTTGGCGCTGTATGCCAAAACAACCGGGATCACCGGAAAAAACTATCTCGGGCCTACCAGCTTCGACTGGATCAATCTGGCAGATCCCGCTGCAAAAACGTTGGCCGAAAACGTCATCGCTTTGGTGATTTCTCCGAAAAACCCGGAGAGCGTCACCCTCTCCACCACACTGGCCGAGACGGACTCATTTATCTATAACTCCCGCACCTTGAGCGTGACGCCAGAGGGAAGAAACCAAAAACACCAGCTTCCCCCTGAAGTGGAGGTGATCATGGTCGCCATTGACGAGACTTCCGCAGCCCGAAAATGGAACAACGCGGCTTCCGCGCCAGATTTGACGGCCGGTTTGTTCCAAAAACCCGTCGATTTGGAGGCAAATCTGAAAACCCTTACTAACAAGTTGGATCAAGAAAACATCAAGTATGTTATGCTTCGCTCCGTTGTGAAAATCCGCGGAGCCCGATGGAGCCAGTAGACAAATGAATGCCGCAAGCCGAGAACTCACAGACGGGACCAGCGAGTGGCTGTCAGACCATTTTGCAAGCGAGACGGGTGGAATCGACGGACGGCTCGGCGAGCCATCCCTACCGACCATCGGTAAGGGCACATCGCCGAGGTGCCCGACTTTTTATACCTGTCCCGTTGTAGGTTTGGTATCGGATTGGAATTCGGCCAAGTTCAGCGAAAGCGGAGCAGGCGTCCCGCCTGCTTTTCTCGGGAAGAAAAACAGCCGGGACGGCCGCCCCAGATCCGAAAACATCCCGAACAGGGCGGCTTTCAGCCTACTGGAGTTGCTGGTCGTTATTGCCATCATCGCCATCACCGCCACACTCGCTATCACTAGCATTTCCGGCATCCAGCGCGGCACAGCCATGACAACAAGCGCCTCCCAACTCATCGACTATCTCAATACGGGCAGGCAGATTGCCATGACCATCAACCAGCCGGTCGAGATGTGGTTCTCCCAAGGAGCGACAAACGATTCACTGCTGCTCTACCGGACGGATTCGACGAACGCCGTCGAGCGTGAGATCAAACTCAACGAGCGGGTCGCGCTGAGCACCAACGCTGCTTGGTCTTCAGTGCTCACGGACGTCATTGCCGGTGCCAAGTCGGCGGATCCCAAACGAGGCGTCCCGGGCTATTCGTTCCGTTTCATGCCCGATGGTTCAACCGATCTCGCGGATGGCGCGTCCCCGACTCTGACGCTTCTCCTCCGCACCGATGCGGGCGCGTCTTCGCTACCCGCAAACTTTTTTACCCTCCAAATCGACCAGCAAACCGGCTCTGTCCGCACCTTCAGACCCCAATGATCACTCCGCCAAAGAAACTCCGCAAACACGACCGTGCGGCCGCACTCATCCTCGTCCTGGCCAGTCTCATCTTCCTGAGCGCGCTCACCATCGCCTTCCTCCTGAGCATGCGCGCGAAGGTGACCCTCTCGAAATCCGGCTCCGATGCCAGCGAAGTCAAAATGCTGGCCGAGACCGCCGTGAACATCGCCATCTCCCAGGTCCGGGATGCCACCAAGAAATCCGGCACGAACAATCTCGCCTGGGCGTCCCAGCCGGGCATGATCCGGCTTTACAATAACGCCGGTGCCGCCGCCGGTTATTACAAGCTCTACAGCGCGGATAATATGGTGGCTACCAACGGGGCGTTTGATCCGTTTGCCGCGGCGGATGCCGTGCCTGCGGGATGGGCGGCCAATCCGTCGGTTTTCACCGACCTCAACGCTCCCGCGAACGGAGTCTTCCCGATTTTAAATACCACAGCCGCCACCGCGTTGGGGGTGCAGGGATTTACCGTGCCAGCAGCCCCCGGAGCCACCGCGGGCCAGCTGGCACCCATGCCCGTCCGATGGCTCTATGTGCTCGAAGACGGCACTCTCCATCCACCCGCCCCATCGAGCTCTGGCACGAGAGCCGTCATCCCTTCCGCCACCGCACAAAACCCGATCGTCGGCCGGATCGCCTTCTGGGCGGACGATGAAACGACCAAGGTCAACATCAACACTGCCTCCGATGGAACCTTTTGGTCCACACCCCGCTTCAACACCACAGGGGAGCGACAGTTCGCTAACTCCCAGCCCGCACGAGGAGAATATCAGCGCTACCCCGGCCACCCAGCCACCGTGTCGCTCAGAGCTGTCTTCCCCTCGCTGACATCGAACGAAACTTTCTCGATGGCCCCGCGACTCAGTTCGGGAGGCTCGATGGGTGGCACCGTGCCTGTCCAAACCGTCGCGACGTGGATCGATACGGACAAAGACCGCCTCTACGCCTCGGTGGATGAATTTCTGCTCAAAAACCCTCTTGCAACCTCAGCAAATCGCACCACGCAGGACGGCTTCGACCGCGCCAAGATGGAGGGAGGCAGGTTTTTTCTCACGGCCAGTAGCCGCGCACCGGAACTCAATCTCTACGGACTCCCCCGAATCGTCTCTTGGCCCATCCACGCGATGAACGACAACAACTTCCGCACCATCAACGACCGCCTCATCGCTTTCTGCTCCACCTTGGGAGCTCCGCCCACCACTTACCCGTTCTATTTCACCCGCCAGGAAAGCCTGCTCCCGCAATTCGACATTTCCCTGCCCCGCAACAACATTCTTTTGAACTACCTCGACCGGCTCACTGGGCAACCGATCCCGGGATTCGGTGGCACATTTCAGGGTAAATACACCCAGCCGGAAACCCGCCAGATCCTCACGGAAATTTTCGACTATATCCGTTGCACGAATCTTGTGGACAAAAGGACTCCGCCAGGTCCCGTGGTAGGCAGCAGCGGGCCAAGCTTCCCCCACACCTTCGGAATCAGCAGTTTCGGAGGCTTTCCCAAAGGCAGCCAAGATAATTCGCGAAGCCAGAGTCTCGGCACGGCAGTGCCTGCTCAGCATCCGACTTGGAACACATGGGGCTTCGGCGGGCGATTCCTCCAAGTCCGAGCGGCTCACCTCCAGTTTGTCGGGTTGGGAAATACTGCCACCCCGATCAGTCCAACTCAGGTCGGCACCCGCGTGGGTGCCGCAGCTAGCATCCCTCTTCCCGCTGATACCACCGCCGTTCAAGCGTATTTTTACCTCAGCACCTTAAATCCTGGGGAAGGGATCGAGTTCTGGTCGCCCGGACACTGGATAGAAATCGAAGGGCTGGACCAATTCGGGGTCAAACTCAGACCTTCGGATGCAAGCTTCACTCCGTTGGGATTTCCTGGGAATGGAACGATGACGATCATGGGCAATATGTTGGGCGGAGGAGGAATTCAAGGCGCACGAGTCACAGGTTTGGAACCCTTTGGATTCACGTTTGTAGCGGGAGGGAACCCACTCAAGACACTTACATCAACACCGCCCGCGGACTACCGAAAGCACTTTCCGTTTTTCAGCGTCATCCTGCCCGTGGATTCCACCTCCCCCACGATGGCCTTTCAAGGAGGGACGATCACAGTCCGCATTTATGCCGAGAAGCCTTGGGTGTCTGGGGCGGCTCCCGAGACCAACAAGGGGGCGCTCATCAAGGAATTCTCATTAAATTTTCCCGACGACACTTTTCCAACTCCACGGCTGGCAACAAACCGCTTAGTGGGATCAGGAACCAACACATTGCCAGAACGCTGGATCGAGGCAAATGGTAGGTTTTTTGAAAACACCAATGACGTTTTAAGAACCATCCCACTCGATGAGGGAGACATCCGACTTTTGGCTGGCCCGAATACATCCACCTCATTTTTCAAGGCGCAAACCGACTACTCCAGTAATACAACAATGGTGCTGCCCGCTGCCGATACTGGCAGAGGTAACTTGACCCGGAATGGACGGCTCATCACAGGCGCTACGTATGGCGCGAGCAGACCTTTTGTTCCCGATCATATCAACGGCGCGTTCACCTCCACCGGGGCTCCCGGCGACTGGGACAATGGAACGGGGATTGTCGGTGACGGCCCGTTCATTAACGCTCCTGACCCCGGAAGCATCGTCCCCGCTGGTCCTGCGGCGCCCGCCTATTTCGACAATTCCAATACCACGGCATCAACCAGTTCGACATTCTTCTCTCCGAACAGGCAGATGCCGGGGCCGGGCATGTTTGGCTCCCTCTCAACCGGGGTGCAACGACGTCTCCCTTGGCAAACGCTCCTTTTCCGTCCCGGCCCTCCAAACCACCCGGGGGCGCTCACTCCGCCGGATCATCTTCTTCTGGATCTCTTCTGGATGCCAGTCGTCGAGCCCTACGCAATTAGCGAACCTTTCTCGACAGCGGGAAAAATCAACATGAACCAGCAAATCGTTCCCTTCACCTACATCAACCGCACCACTGGCCTGCAAGCCGCCCTGGCTGCCGAGCAAGTCGCCAGGGTGGCGCGGGGTCAGGCAAGCACCTACAAATCCGGGGGTGTGCTCACAAACGTCAGGCTCCCGCTTAACCTCAGCGAAACCAACGGCACCTTGCGGCAGTTCAAGGAAAGGTTCGACAGTGGCCAGATCTTCCGCTCCGCCACCGAAATCTGCGATATCTATCTCGTGCCGGCCGGCAAGACGTGGACATCGAACGGAGCGGCGCAGACGGACTGGTATGGGGATGATTTTGCCATGGTGGGTGACAACACGCGGGAGCGTCCGTATGCCCATCTTTACAACAAACTCACCACAAAATCCAATGTGTTCACCGTGCATTACCATGCCCAAGTTCTCCAAAAACCCAAAGCACGGCTGGACGCAGAGCCCACGATCTTCGATGCGGCGGCAGGCGATAAAGTGCTAGCCGGACAACGAGGTTCGACCACATTTGAACGCTACCTTGACCCTGCGGACCCCCGCATCGTGGCCACCGATCCCGCAAGCGCCGCCGCCACGTCACTAGAGGAATTTTATCGCGCCCGGATCGTCCACACCACGATCTTTAGCCCATAAGTGAATAATTTTGAAGATACCCGTCGCGATTCGAGAATCCTCCGCCCGCATGGACAATCCGAATCGACGGACGCCTGCGGCGAGGCGTTTGCTTCGCTTCGCTCACCACTTCGTGGCTGCTAGCGGCAGGCTGTCTCCCTCCGGTCGGCTCTACCATGGAAAACCGTGCTTCGTATCCACCCGGTAAGGATGGCTCGCCAACCAAGCGACACGGGAGGCCGCTCGGTAGACAGCCGGGGCTGCCCGCAGGGTAAGACGCCGGGGCCGGCGCGAATCAACTGTTCGCCGTCCGACTTTTCTATGAACTCCACCCACACTTGGTTTGATCAATCCCGCTTTGGCCTTTTTATTCATTGGGGTGCGTATTCCGTCGCCGCGCGCGGCGAATGGTTGGCCAATCGTGAGCGGGTTCCCAAGGAGGAATACACCCGACGCTACGTCGATCAGTTTCACGCCGAGGCGTATGCGCCGGAGGCCTGGGCTGCTCTGGCCGTCGAGGCGGGCATGGGCTACGCCGTCCTGACCACACGGCACCATGATGGCTTCGCGCTGTGGCCGACAGAGACCTCGGATTTTCATGCAGGATGCCTTGGTCCCAAGCGGGATCTGGTCGGGCCTTATGTGGAAGCCTTCCGTAAGGCCGGGCTCAAAGTCGGATTTTATTTTTCTCCGGCCGATTGGTTTCAGATGGATTATCCGGGGCCCACATTCCGGGACTGGCCTGGAGAGAACGACTGGGCCAATGAGGAGGCCCGGTTACGCTTCATCGACTACTACCGCCAGCAGATCCGCGAACTGCTCACAAACTACGGGCGCATTGATTACCTTTGGTATGATGGCTGCATCCCGTCAAATCTGCAAAGTCGTGAGGCCAACGAAGAGGCCCTGCGCTTGCAGCCGCACCTCCTCATTAACGAACGAAACGGATCTCCCTTCCATGTGCATGTTTCCGAGCAAGCGATCAAACCGGGTCCTTTCGGGGAGCCGTGGGAAGCCTGTATGACACTCAACGACAACTGGGGTTATCACGCCGGGGACGCCAATTGGAAATCGCCGGGACGCGTCATCCAAATGCTCACCGAAACGGCGGCGGGTGCCGGGAATCTTCTCTTGAATGTCGGACCTCGTGCCGACGGAACGATTCCCGCCGAGTCCGTTAAGATTCTGCGGGAAGTTGGTGGCTGGCTTCGGAGAAATGGGGAAAGCATTTACGGGTCGGCACGGTCACCGTTCCCCTGGATCACGTCCGGCAGGGTGACCACAGTGGCAGGCCGGGTCTATCTGCATCTCTGGTTCGGCACGGGTCAGGAATTTTGCTATGCCGAGTTAAAAAACCGGGTGCTCACGGCGCGGCTCCTTGACTCGGGACAAGCCGTCCGCTTCGAGCAAAACGGAGACCGCCTCTTCCTTCACGATCTGCCCGACCTGCTCCCTGGCCGAATCACCACCACCATTGTCCTCGAGATCGAGGGAGACCCCACACCCGTCTCCGAGCAAACCACATTTTGGATTCCCGGATAGCCCCCAATGAACTCTTCTCGAAACAAACTCCGCATCGGTCTCCACGGTGCGAATGGCCATCAAATCCTCGGGCAACTGGAAAATCACGAACGCGCCGAAGCCGCCGCCCTCACTGCTTTTCCGCAGGAGAAGATCCCGGCTTGGGCGGCGGAAATCCAGGTCGCTCCGAGCCTCGACGAGCTGTTGGCCGATGATTCCATTGATTTGATCTCCCTCTGCTCGCCCCGCCGCGATACCCAATGCGCCGAGGCCATCCGTTGCCTGCGCGCCGGAAAACACGTCTTCGCCGAAAAACCCTGCGCAATGACTGAATCCGACCTCGACAGGCTCCTCGAAGAAGCCTCGGTCAGCAGGCGCGTTTTTCATGAAATGGGCGGGAGTGCCTTTGAGCAACCTTGGCTCGAAATTGGCCATCTGGCCCGCTCTGGCGCGATCGGCACGATCCGTCAGGTGTTTGCGCAAAAATCCTACCCCATGTTTCCGGGGCGAAATCTCGATCCCGGTATCGATGGCGGGCTGTTCCTGCAGGTTGGCATCCATGCCGCCCGCTGGATCGAGCACGGCCTTGGATTGAAATTCTTATCGTTGAAAGTGGACTCCGTGCCTTCCGCGGCAAATCATCCCATCGCCATCTCAGCCGTCTTTGGACTCGAAGGCGGGGCAAGCGGCACCCTGATTTTAAACTACCTCAACCCGGCAAAATTTTCCTCCTGGGGCAACGAAGCTCTCCGAGTTTGGGGCGACGCAGGGCTCATCGAAGCCGTTGACGGTGGGGCGAGAACACGCCTTGTCACCAGCGAGAAAGACTGCGGGGAGATCCCGCTCACCCAGACTCCGACCAATTGGTTCGAAGCCATGCTTGATGAAATCATTGAGGGTAAACCCATGCCTCTAACCCTCAAAGAAGAACTCCACCCCCTTCGAAGCCTGCTGACCTTATCATGCCAAACGCCTGTTTCCATTTAGCCTCAGACATCCTGATGTCATCCCGAGAAAAATGGATGACTCGTTCCGCGACGGTAGGGATGCCTCGCCGAGGCGTCCGTCGAGAGAAGTCGGCGGGCTCGGCGATCCCGCCCTACCAATAATTGTCTTCACAGAAGAGCATGTTTCACACCGTCGGCACGTCCCTAACTTAGAAATGGTATGACCCCTAAAAATACGGTAAAGTTATGACACACCCCGAGATAGAATCACTTCTCGAGTCCAATCAATGCGAAACCGCCCGCCGGCGGTGCTTGCAGGCGCTTGCCGTCGGTGGTGCAAGGGGCGATCACAACGATCTGCTCAAGCTCCTGCACCGGGCCTGTCGTTTCCTAGGCGATCAGGCCGCCTGCCGGGAGGCGCTGGCACGACTTGAGCCAAGCGACGCCGATCAGGAGCTAGACCTGCTGCTGCTCCAGGCGGAGGACTTTAAGTATTTTGGCGCGGGGAGGTTCTATCGCGATTCCGATGCCTGCCGGCAAGGGTATTCTCATTGGGAATATACCGAGATGATGGGTAATAAAGCCAGGGAGGCACTTGAAAAAGCCAGCGCCTTGGCCCGGAGCGATGAGCAAAAACGATGTCTCGCGGCGAGCATCCGAATCTGTGAGGAGGGGCATTTTAGCGCGATGGCCAAGTCTGTGAACAATGTGCTGGCACCTGGTTCACCCGCCAGAAAGGGTGCCTGCCGCCTGCAAGGCCGAATTGCCTTTGCCGATGACGCACCGGCGCGAAATCTTATTGTCACCTTGGGACTTGAGGTGGCGCAACTGCCGCGAGATACCCGGCGTTACACCAATACCAATCTTGAGGTCTATGAACCCGATCACAGCGTTTTGGAAACGGTCTGCGTTCAAACCGATGAAAACGGGGGATACTGTTTTGAGAAGGTGCCGGCGGGGACACATGAATTTCTTAGCGTGAATCTCGATCCGCAATTGGTTCCGGTTGCGGTGCGCTTCATGGCTCATGAGATAACCGTGCGGGACGACGAGACCACGGAACTTGATGCCGTCATTCAGGAATGGGAAAGCGCGTCTGCGCGTCTGGTCCAGGCTTCCTTGCCCGCGGTTGTCAACCGGGAGGGGCGTGGCGCCCGGTTGGTGGCCGCCGACAAACTTTGCAATCCGTTTGATTATGCGTTTCCGCGGCAACTGTTGGAATTGGACTTGCCGGAGGGAGTGAGTCCCGATCCGGAGAAACTCGTTCTGTTGGGCAGCGATCACCCCGACACCCCTGTTCCGTTTCAAGTTGCCGGGCGGAAAATCCTGTATTTCAGCGACCTGTCAGCCGGCCATGACCGGTTGATGGGCTTATACCAGGGCGGCGAGGCCATCAACCCCGGAGACGATTCGCCGCTCAAACTCGTGGTCGATGCCGATGGCAGCGCAGTGGTTTCCACGGGGAAGGCGCACTTTCGGTTGCCCTACGGCGAAGGCCATGAGCTGCTGCCGCCGATCATGCAGGTCAAAGGCGTGGATGGTGTCTGGCGCGGCCAGGGACGCATGTTCCTGCCGGATGGCGTTTCCTTGGTCCGCTGCGGAACGACAGTGATTGAGCGGGGGCCGTTGCGACTACAGCTCAAGATCGACTACGTCTTGTCCAACAACATGAGCTACGGTTTCCGGCTGACCTTCCACCGGGATGAGGAGTATGTGCTCGTGCGCGAGACCTGCCCGGCACTGGAAGGTGCCGGGTTCATCTTCAGCCTGCCGGAATTCATGCACGGACGCTGTTTCCGGAATTATGAGGAATCTTTGTGGTATAGTCTGGAGCCCCGCCAAAGCACGCTCGGGCTGTTGAAGGAGACAGTCTCCTTCGGCGTGCCTTTGGAATGCTTTGGCCTTTTAATGGGCAAGGACGGACTGGAGGAAAAGGACTGCGTCGGCGTATTCACCATCCGGCGTGGCGAATGGATCGATCGTGCGTTTGAAAAAGTCTGCAACGGCCCCGCCCCGGCTGGATACAGCCATGAACAGGAATGGCCCTACCCGGAAATGATCGGTTCCACGTTCTCGATGATCACTGCGGAGACCGACGAGAACGACTGTTTCTTCCGCTTCAACGCGTTTGACGGCGAACGGCAGTGGGGGCTGATGGTATCGTCGTTCGACCGCAATGACGGACGGTACAAGGCGCTCTCCGAACACCAGCACAAGAATTCCTGTCCGCGTCTTCAGGAATTCAAGACGTGGCGCTTGGATGAGCCCAGCGCCATCGCCAGGCCATCGCTGCTGGTGCAAGCGGAACGACTGCCGGAACTGCGACGGCGTAAAGAGGATGCTCGTTTTGCGGCTGTCTGGGGCCAGATTGAACAGATGCGGCCCAACGGTGGCGGCCAGTGGGCACCCAGCGCGGCCGGCGCTTTCCGTGCGGTGCTCAATGCCGACCCCCGACTGATCTGGAACAAGAAACGGGAATTGACCGCCATTGCCGGGCCGCATGCGCGCAGCGTGCTGCTTGGCCGTGACAAATCAGAGGAATACAGCCCGGTCGCCTCCCGCGCGGTCACGCCGTGGATCGAGGACTATGACCTGATTGCCGCCAGTGGAGTTTTCACTCCGGAAGAGGAGCGGCTGGTGCGCTCGCACCACATGCTCATGGGCCATATGTATCTTCAAAAAGATCTCATGAATTGGACGTTCAACGCGCGGAATGCGAATTTCGAGGCAGACCGCGTGGATACCGTTGGCGCGGCCGGGCTCTGCTTCCGGGACAACCCGGACGGGAAGGGCTTTATCCAACATGCCCAGTCCCGCATGGCGCGGATCATCGACACCTATTGCACCCCGGGAAGCGGCAAGTGGTATGAGAATCCGTCCTGCTACTACCTGTCCTCGCTGAACTGCTGGACCAGCCTGTTTGTCCATATGTCACATCATGGTTTGATCACGATTGAAGACGTCCCGCGGATGAAAGATTTCCTGCAATGGGGGGCACTGCTGCTGACCCCGCCAACGCCGGGCTATGAGGACATGCGTTTCGGGCTCGCGCCTGCCGCCTATGACGCCTGCCGCAAGAAGCGCCGGATCGCCCCGATCGGCGATCACGCCAAACTGGGTCCGAGCATTCCGGAAAACTATGCTCTGATCGCGGCGTGCTACCGTGAAAGCGATCCAGAATTTGCCGACCTGCTCCGGTGGGCCTATCATGCCGCCGGCGCCGACGGCGCCTACCATGGTAGCCCCTTGCTGTTCTTCGCCAACGCCGATGACTGGATGCTGACCCCGCCGCTGAAGTCTCCCGTATTACCAAGCCGAAAACTCGAAGGGTTCGGGGCCGTGCTGCGCGGCAACCAGAATCAGAACGATGAGTCCTTCCTGCTCCTGAAACTTGGCCCGGGTGGCTACCGCTACCATAACACCGAGGGCAGCATTATCTTTTTTGCCGATGGCAAGCCGCTGATCTACGACGGCGGCGAAGCGGGTGAAACCTGGCGCCACTCAACCCTTTCCTTTTACGACGCGCATACCATGCTTGTGCCCGGCCATGTGGAGCGGTTTCACGACTTTGGCCACGTCGGCTTCACTCAAGGCGTCAGCCCCAAGGTCCTGAAACCCGGCGAGCCGAATTTTCTCAACGACACCTGCCGGCCGGAATCCATTGAGGTTGGCTACCGGAACTTTCACGAACCCAATCCTGCCCATTCCCGCTCGCTGTTCTGGGTCAAAGACGAGTATTTGGTCATGCACGACAGTTTGAACCTGGCCCCGGAGATCCCAAGCCACTGGCATCTGCAGGTGGTCGCGGACAGCCACGCCGGCGACCTTGAGTCGGGCTGGCGCTTCAAAGGCAGATTCGGCACCGACCTCCAAGTGCTCATGCCGGAACAAAGCGCCGCCAAAACTAAGATCGAGCAGATGCCCATCCTTGACACCCGTCCCGTCGAAAAGTGTTTCAGCATGCGCCATTTGCAGGTCGATGGTGTTCCCGGCACGGATCATTACCTGGCACTTCTCCGGCCTCTTCCTGCCGGAAAGACGGAGGTGAAGGCGGAGACAGTGTCCGCCAGAGGACAAGTGCTTGGGTTGCGGGTCAGTGGCGAGGGTATCGACGACCTCCTGCTCTTCGCCCGCGACGGGATGGACTATGCCAGGGAAGGGATCGCCTTCAACGGACGTTACGCTCAGGTGCTGGTCCGGCCTAGTGGCGTCACGCTGGCCGTGCAGGAAGGTTCGCGTTTGTCCGCTCGGGGATATGTCATCACCAGCACCGGGCCGGCGGCCTGCCTGCATATCGCCAAGGACGGCATCACTCTTGCCTGCGAAGGAGCTGGAGAAGTCGCGGTCAGCGGCGAAGGCGTCCGTTTCCACCTCACCACCAGCGGCGGCATCCAGACCCTGCGACTCTGAGTATTCGCGAAGAATTAATCTGAAACAATGAATTTGGAATTATGGAAAACCTCAACAGAACAAGGAGCAATACGATGCGTGAACAATCATGCGCGACCTCCGCTGGAAGATAAACGACTATTATGCCCGCGTGGTTGAAGGGTAAGAATTATGGATTTGAGATTGTATTTACTGAGCTTGATGCAACCCCCCTTTCGGGTCTGTGCAAGAGGGAATTCAGCATCCAGAAGTCAGGAGAAACAAAGCTATGAAGACAAGTTGGCGAACACATTTCGGAACGTTAGCTGCGGTGGGAATGATCTTCCAACTCAGCACAGAAAAAGGAACTGCCATGAATCTTAACCTTGCCATGCCTTGGGGTGACGCTTGCTCGCCGCCCCAGACGCCTTATCTCTCATTCCACAGCCCGCAGAGCGACAACTTGCTGTTTGCGACGGGCGACACGATCGAGCTGCAGTGCCAGGCGGGATTGCGTTCCCTCGGGTTGCGCTGGACCCTGCACCGCAACGTGGTGTTGAAACCCTTCCGCGAGGGTACGGCCGAGGCGCTGCCCGCCAATCGCTTCGTGATCCGGCTCGACACCACTGGACTGCCTCCGGGTTTCTACGACCTGAAGGTGGAACTCGACACCGGCGTGGTGAACGCGGCGAAGGAACAGCTCGCGAAACGTCCGGTGCGCGGGGTCTGCACGTTTGGCTGGAAGGTCGATCAGATGGCGGTGGCCGATACGCGCCCTGCGGATTTCTCGAAATTCTGGGAAAAGGCCAAGGCCAAGCTGGCCGAGATCCCTCTGGATCCCAAGGAAGGACCGATGGAGTCGTTCGGGCCGCAAGCCATCAACGACTATAATGTATTCAGTGCCAGCCTGCCGCCGGACTACGATCCCAAGGGGCACCGCGCGGAGCAGGTAGAGTCGTGCAAGGTCGATTTTGCCGGCCCCGACGGAGGCCGTGTGTTCGGCTGGCTGGCCAAGCCGGCTGGGCCGGGAAAGTTCCCGGCCATGCTGATCCTTCCCGGCGCGGGCTTCGCCGCCCGGCCGCGCCCCCTTGAGCACGCCCGCCACGGCTACGTGGCACTCGATATTCAGATTCACGGGCAGGAGGTTGACCTGAAGGAATACCCGCGGTTGCCAGGCTACTATGACGAGTTCAAATTCGACCCGCCATCCGCATACTATTACTACAACGTGCATCTGCGCTGCCTGCAGGCCGTGAACTATCTCGCCTCGCGCCCTGACGTGGACGCCTCGCGGATCGTGGTGGTTGGCGGCAGCCAGGGCGGGCGGCTCGGCGTGGTCGTGGCGGGGCTGGACCCGCGCATCAAAGCGGTGGTGTCGTGCATTGCCAACTCGCCCAATCATCCGCACCTGCGCTGGGTGGCGCGTTGCAACGGATTTGCTGAACCCGGCGACCAGAAGCCGGACCTTAGTATCACACCGACCGACGGCATGGAATTGGCCGGGCCGCCGCCAGTGCGGGACGATCCTGCCGGACGTAGTTTCGCCTACTACGACCCGATGAATTACGCCCCGGACATCCGTTGTCCGGTCCTGATGAACGCCGGCCTGATCGATCCCGTCTCGCCGCCGTTCAGTGTCTGGGCAATCTACAACCGGCTCGGCAGCTCTGTGAAAGAAATTGTCGCTATCGACGGCCATGGGCACGACTGGTCCGCGGAATTCGACCGCCGCGCCTGGCGCTGGCTCGATCTCGTATCGAACGCCAGATCCGATTCAGAGCAGTAGCAGAACACTAATGCCAACACAGCATCACAACAAATTCTCCGTCGGCACACTCGTCTATGACAAGCGAGCACTCTACCTGCTCTTTTTCTGGCTGATGTGGAACGATTTCTCGTTCATGCTTGGCGAGCAGTTGAACAGTCTCACCCGCGTCCTCATGCGGGATCGGGGGGCATCCTTTACCGTCATGACGGTATTCACCACCGTCGGAGCGCTTATGGGGATGTGGATTAATCCGGTCTTTAGCACATGGTCCGACCGGTTCCGATCTCCGTTTGGAAGGCGGCGACCGTTTCTAATTGCTGTTGCGCCAATTGCCGCGTTGACAATTATTAGCATTCCGTTTGCGCCGGATCTTTATCATTTTCTGATGAAGTTCGAGGGGGCGGCCGCGATCCTGAATCGCATTCCCATCAATGGCGAAGTGTTGTTTATCGGGATGGCCAGTATCATTGACGGGCTGTTCAACGCGGTATTGATGGCGATCTTCAGCTACCTTTATTGGGATGTTGTTCCTGGAAGTGTGCTCGGGCGCTTTAATGCGATGGCAAGGATCGTGACGGTTTCAGCAGGCATGGTTTGGAGCTTTTTCATTGTCGGCTATGCCGAGAACCATCCCAAGGAAGTCTATATTGCGGTTTCGGTGGTCTGTACAGCGATCTATGTCCTGTCGTTGATCATGGTGAAAGAGGGTGAATATCCGCCGCCCGAACCACGGAAAACAAAGAATGTCATTGAGCCCATTCTGGATTACATAAAAGACTGCTACAGCAAGCCCTACTACCTTTGGATCTTTGCAAGCATGTTCTTTTACCAAACTGGCAACCAAGGGAACAATTTTGTGTTTTTCTATCTCCGAGAAGATCTCGGCATGGATCTGGGAACGACCGGATGGATTCAGGGGATTGCCTCGAGCGTGGTGACTGGGTTTGGCGTGCTTTTGGGTTACTCGACCGGATCGCTGATTGATCGCTTCAAGCCGATCCGGGTCGTTCCCATCACTCTCTTCATTTGGTCGATCCTGGCACTGGTTTCATTCTTTGTCATCAGTGATAAAGTCTCTGCGGCGGTTATGGCCTCGCTGGTCGGAATCAATAGCTTCTGCTTTGGAGTGGCGTTGGGGGCCGTGACCGTGCAGCTCTTTCCCCGCGAAAAGCTCGGACAGTTTTGCTCCGCTCAAGCATTTTTCTATCAGACGATCCTCATGGTTTTGAGTCCGCTTGTTGTGGCTCCGTTCTTCGATTGGTTGAAGTTCAATCGGGGGGCCTACATCTGGTCGGCATTTTTCTACTTCGTGGCGGCACTTATAACCGTAAAGGTTTATCTTAACTGGAAAGGGAAATCGGAGACAAGTGAGGCACTTGAAACCGACAATGATTAGTAGGGGCGCAACGTTCAGCCGGGGCCACTCAATTCGCGATCACCCATGGTGCCCTTTCCGACGTCCCGGAAATGTTCCTGCGTTTCATTCACTCGCGACGTTCGGTTCTGTTTGAAAAGCTTTATGAAAAAAATCAAATTAGGAATCGTCGGTCTCAATTTCGGGAAACAAATCGTCGAGCAGCTTTTAAAGGAACAGTCCCGTCTTTTTGAAATCAGTGTCCTCTGCGACCTCGATATAAAAAAGACCGGCGAGATAGCAAAGAAAAACGGATTAGAATGCCGAACGGTATCTGATTATGATGAGATGCTTGCTGACAAGGAGCTCGTCGCTGTGGGTATCTTTACCGGACCTGGGGGCAGGGCGGGCATGGTTCGAAAAGCGGTTAATGCCGGAAAGCATGTCATGACGACCAAGCCTTTTGAAACTGATCCCAAAGCCGCACTCGAAGTTTTGAGATACGCAAGAAAAAAAGGCATTGCGGTCCATCTGAATTCCCCTTCCTCAATTCCTTCAAATGACATCACTCTCATTGAAGGTTGGATCAAAAAGTATCAGCTCGGGAAACCTGTCGCTGCAAGAATGGATGTCTGGGCGTCATACCGTGAAAAAGCTGACGGGTCATGGTATGATGATCCTGACAAGTGTCCGGTCTCACCGGTCTTTAGAATGGGCATTTATCTGATAAACGACTTAGTCCGCCTCTTTGGTGAAGGTGACGAGGCAACAGTCCTGTATTCCCGGCTTTTTACCGGACGGCCGACGCCTGACAACGCTCAGCTCGGCATCCTCTTCAAGAACGGAATGCTGGCAAATATTTTTGCATCCTTCTGCGTGAATGACGGGGATTTTTACAGGAACAGCCTGACTCTAAATTTTGAGAATGGCACGATCTACAGGAACTGCGGACCTCGGAGAAACAATCTTAGACATGGCGGGGCTGAAATGCAGCTGGTAATGGTGTCGGGAGAAAAACGAAAAATTGTTGCTGATCTTGTGACTTCGTCAACAAGTGGTGGATACGACTGGGATTCCTTTTACAAGGCTGTGACAGGCAGGAAGCTTGAAGGAGAAATTGAACCGGAAGCGATTGTAGCCGGCCTGAAAATCATCGAAGCGATGCGAAAGGCGGCAAAATCCGGTAGAATCGAGAAAATATAAAATAGCAGATGCGCATTACTCCCCGGTAGAGCCGACCAAAGGGAGACCGCCTGCCAAAGGCAGGCGCGAAGCGGTGAGCAAAGCGAAGCAAATGGCTCGCCGAGCCGTCCGACTTCTTTCGACGGACGTCAGCGGCGAGGCGTCCCTACCACCTCGTGGATCGGAAATTATAAGTTTGCATTATTAGCACCTCCGGAGCAACCAACTCCCATCCGATTCTCCCGTGCTGCGACCGGGGCTTTGGACATCCGTATGAAACCGATCATCTTCCCCGTTATCAGATTTTTATGCGGCTTGGCCTGTGCCGCGCTGACGCAGCCTGCTGGCTTCGCGCAAGCAGCAGCAGACACCCAAAAGGAACCGTATGCCATCGTTCACTCCGGCCAATCGACGAAGGAGTTTGACCTTCACGACGGGAGTGAATCCTTGGGGCGGGCATCGTTGTCCTGGTCGGAGAAGGGGCTCGTTCTCGAAGTTGAGATCAAGGACGAGACGGTGACCACGCCAGCAATGCTGCGTTTGCCGGCGAAAGACACGTTTCGTGCCGACTCGGTCGAGTTTTGGATTGGCCGTCGTCAGTTTGGTGTCGCAGATGTCGAGGGCGGGCCTGTTGTTTATGATTATGTTCTCGAGCAGGCGGTGGAAGGTGCAAACGCGGAATGGCAGGCACGCCAGGGAGGCTACCGACTTCGGGCTGTTCTGCCGTGGAGTGCGGTCAGCGGCGCGGAGGGTAAGGCGGGCGAAAGCTTCCAGTTTGCGCTGCAAATCAATGACCTCGTCAATCCGGCGTCTGGCTCGGCCTCGAAGCCAGCGGTCCGGCGATTTTTGTTTCCCATCGGAGCGGTGTGGGATCGTCCATCGACTTACGCCACGGTCAAGCTTTCAGAAGGCGTTGCCATCTCCGAAAAGATCGCGGCAATTCCGGAAGCTTTTGCAGCCCTTGCAATTCGGGATCTCGCCTACCGCAAAGCCATTGAAGCATTGGTGCAGCGCAAACCCGGTTATGAGCAGGCTGAGATGACTCTCCGCCTTTGCGGTGCTCAAGGGGAGGTCTTCCGTGAAATCAGCATTCCCTCTGGCACAGGCACGCACTGGCTGGAAATTCCCTGGGACGTTACCGTGAGAGCGATTTTCACTGCGGAACTTCAGATGAAAATCGGTGATCGAATTTACGGACCTTTGAAAGAGGCATATTTCAATGGCGGAGACCGAACCATTGCTGAAACCCAATCCCCGAGGCAACCTCCGGCGGATTTGCTCGATTTTTGGAATGCGAAAATCGCCGCGATGCGCAAAGTCGCCTTCGATGCGGAACCGCTGCCATTTGATAACGCCGACAAGAACTCGGACGTCCAGAAGTTTCGCATCCGAAATCACCGGGGGAATCCGATGATCGTTTACCTGGCGCGGAAGAAAACCGATGGCACCCGGACGCTGCCGGTTTTTATGTCTATCTATCCGCCCATGCGGGCCACGATGCCCGAACCAAGTCGGACCGGATTTATCACGGTTGCCGTCTGCGGGTCGCTCCAAGGTGAGGCCAAAACATCACCGACCACTCCCAACGAGGATCTGTGGGCACGGGCGGAAGATCTCGAGCGTTCCTACTGGCTGGATGTCGTGCTCGATGGCGTGCGGGCGCTCGACTTCGCCGCGAGTCTCCCTGGGGCATCGGGAAAAGCTTTGGTGAGCGGTGGGAGCCGGGGAGGGTGGTATGCGCTCGCCTTGGCGGCAGTAGCTCCCGAACGTGTCGCTCTGGCTGAAGTCACCTCACCGTGCTACTCGGATGTCACCATGAATCGCGCTATGGGCTACAGTTCCGCCGCCACCGAGATTTATCGTGTCTTCCTCAGGGACGAGATGCTCACCGGAGGCCGGGTCTTTCAGAATTTCCGCTATTTTGATCCTCTCTTTTTGGCGGGTATCATGCGCACGAAAATCGTCATCTCAGCCGGCCTGCGCGACACCATTTGCTCGGCGGTCGGCATGGCCGCCGCTGCCCAGCGAGTGCCCGGAAAAAACGGGGTCTTCATTCTCGATCCCGAAGCCGGCCACGGAGGATCCCCTGCTCGAAGGCCAGTCGTCAATGCTCTCGTCGCAGAGATGTTAACGGATCTGCAACCGGCCGCACCCAACGACTCAGGGAACCAGCGGGAGAATTTGCATAGCCATGAATAATCTGCTGTCACCTCGCATTGTATTTGCAATATTACCGGCGGGATCGTATAATAGTTTTGCTGAAATTCTCTGACCATCCACACGCATCCTCGCACTGATTCCCTATGAACAATAAACCTGTGAATACCGAAACCCGGGAACAGAGGCGCCACTGGATGTATGCGAACTTGCGCCAGGCCTTTCGCAAGTTTGTCAACGCATCCGGGGAATGGCAGAGTCCTCCAGGGCTTCGGTCTCAACCGGACTGGCGGGTCTATGCGCAAATGGCACTTCCTTATCTCTGTGGTAACAAGGAGGACCAGCAACTCGGGCATGCGCTTTTGCTCCAACCCACCGTGTTGCAAAGAATCAACGCCTGCTCGTTCACTACGGAATACGTCCTAACAGCCATACTTTGCTCTGGTAATGCCCTCTCCACGTTTGCGAAGGAAACGCTCGCGGAACGCATCGCGGATGATCTGCTGCATTACGCCGCCAAAGACCTTCAACATCACGGTTACAACGATAATCACGTCACGCTGGCCACGGCATCGCTGGCTCTGGGCGGGGAACTCACCGGCAATACCGAGGCCATCGAGGAGGCGCGGGCCAACTTGATGAATTTCCGGGATACTTTTTTACGCCGGGGATTCATGCATGAGGTGAACGATTGCTATATTCAGCACACGCTCTATTCGACGGCCTTGGTGGCTGAGTTTGCCCGCGACGACGAGATTCGCGAACTCGCGCGATGCTGCGAAGAACGGATCTGGGCGGACCTGATCGGGCACTGGCATCCCCACTTGAATCGGAAGCCCGGCCCGAGTGCGCGGGATTACACCAGCGCGCGCCTCAATCCGCTGGTCTTTTCCTCCGGCCTCTGGTGCGAGTTCGGCGACCAGTTCGTCCAGCCTGCGTATCCTCCGTCGGACTGTTTTGCGGACGAGCAATCTGCCAATCGGCACTTTGCTTACAATGGATACCCGCATGATGGACATTGGAATCTCGGCTTTCTCGCCCGCTTCTGCGCGCATCCCTACCATGTGCCGGAATCTATTCGCCCGCTCATGCTTGATCGTGAATATCCGCATCTGATTTGCGGAACCCACGAAACCGGCAATTTCACCGAGGGTGCCCGCCGTGAAATTCCTGGTCCGGGCGGAACGAAAGTGCTGGAAAGCGTGACGCTCTCCGACGCCATCCCGTTTTCGGCGCGCTCGATTTTTACCTATCAATACCAGGAGCGGGACTGGGCAATGGGCACCGCCAGCCAACGGATGATCGGAGGTTGCCCGAATAACAACTGGGAGATTGCCTATCGTAAGCGCGATCCGCTCACCAGCACGAAGGATCAGGGGATGGTTTTTTGCTCGTTCACGATCAACGACAAACCGGTTAGTGGCGAATGGAGCTTTCAGATGGATCCGTCTGACCCCAGTCTGGTTCAGAAGGAAGACGTCGAGCATTTCTTTGACAATGGTCGCTACGCTGCCTTGCAGCACGAGCGCACATCCATTATGCTTTATCGCCCTCGAGTTTACGAACGGGGCGCATTGACCTCACTCGCAACCACAATCGTCGTGCCATTGTGTTTTAACAACCAGCCGGACGAGGTGTGGCTCGGCGACATTCTTCTCCCGGATCTGACAGGGGAAAGCACGGATTTCGCGGACATCTTCATCAAAGACGGCCCGATCCTGATTGGCATTCGACCTCTCGCCAGTCGCCCGCAGGGCTGCCAGGGGCCGCGCATCAAAGTGGTCCGGGAAAAGCATTGGTTGCTGATCCATTGTTACAGCTATCAAGGATCAGCCCTAAACCTTAGCGAAATGGACCTTTGCCGAATTGGGGGAGGTTTCCTTTGCGAAGTGGCGACCGCTGACGAGTATGCCTCGGTCAATGAGTTTCGGTCCTGGTTTCGGAAAGGGCGCGTGATGGACGATCAAATGTTTTTCATGCGCCAAGTGCGGTACTCGAGGGAGGGATTGGACTTGGGCTTCCGCTGGGATGTCTGGGCCGACAACATCATGTATCGCGCCTTAAACGGGCGCGAATACCCGTCCCCGGTTTTTCAGTGCAGCGGCGTGGATCCTACTTCTCTTCCCTGGCTTGTCGGTGAAACCGATACGATGGATCACTTTTCCTGGGCCGCACGTCAGGCTCGCCGCAAATTCGCACCGCACATTGTGGAACCACCAGGGATTGTTTCCTAGCTGCAGATCTGTCGTGAAAATGAAAAGATTACCTTTGTGGCTAGTGATTGTGGGCGGATTTTCGTGCCTTCTCATTTTTATATCTTTCGTTCGTAGCAGTGGCGAAAGAGCAGGCTCTGACGCAGCGAAGTTTGAGCGAACTCCTGAAGTCATTGTGGTGACGAATCTTTGGGAGAAGCAGGAGGTTGCCAGCCGGGCAGAAAATGCCCCTGTAATAGTGGACAACGAAAAACCCAAGAAACTGGAGGGCTTTTTCACAGATTTAGCAGGTATCGGGGGAGTCCCTCTGAACCGCTCGGCGCAATCCGCAGCCTACAAACTGACCATCCTCGCCTTGAACAACATGAAACCGGAGGAAAGAAAAGCCTTTGTCTCGTGGGCACTCTCGGAAATGGGTCGTTCAACCGATACCGGGCTGAATCCCCTGAACGCGTCTCTCTCATCCGACGCCGTGCAACAATTGGTAACTGAAGGTTTTAAGGTTTTCTACGCGGACGCAACCCCCGAGGTTAAGGCGGATCTCAGCCCTGTGATTATTCGCCTCAACGAGGAGTTCATGCGATCGCAATGAAAAAAGGGTTTACCCTTCTAGAGCTCGTCGTGGTGATCGCGATCCTCGCGATCCTTAGCACACTTGCGGTCCCCGGCATAACTACGGCAATCGATAGATCGAATGCGGCAAAATGCCTCATCAATCTTCGAGCATTGGGGGCTGGGCTCTTCTTGTATCTGGGAGACAATGAAAACCGTTACCCTAATCTTGTTGGTGTGCGCACTTCCACTTCGGACGCGGAATCATCAATCGATATAGTGCTGGCTGACTACGTTGAAAACCGCTCCGCATTTGTCTGTCCGAGCGGCCGTGAGGTTTCACAAGCGTCAGGAACGAGCTACTACTGGAATGTAGGCCTCAACGGCCAGACTCTCGCGTCGACGCGTTTTCTTCAGGAGAACAGCCTCTCCAGAATCCCCGTCATGGCCGATAAGGAAGGCTGGCACAAATTCCTCCCGGAAAAAGTCAACTTCCTTTACGCGGACGGCCATGTGAGTTCGGAATTTAATCTTTGGAATCGGTCGGAGTGAGCAGCGCGGGTGGCACTTAGCAACATGGAGTCGATCTTTTCACCACAGACCCATTGGATTTGGAATGACTCCGATCCGATCGGATACGATTACTATCTGCGGGCACGGAAATCGTTCTTGGCGGAGCCCGGCGAACCCGCAGTGCTGAAAATCACCGCCGACGCCAGCTACCAGGTTTGGTTAAACTCCGAAATGCTGGGGCATGGACCGGCCAAGTCGGCTGCCGGCCAGAGATCGGTGGATACATACGATTTCTCGGGCAGATTGCGCGAGGGAGAAAACCAACTCGATGTGCTGGTTTTAAGCATTGGGGTCGGAACCATGACGTATTGCGGCGGAGAAGCGGGTTTGATCTTCGAAATTGATTTACCCGAACGCTCGGTGGTGAGCGATGCCTCCACCCTGGTGCAGCGCGAATGGCAGCGCCAGCACCCGACCGTGCGCCGCTGGATTTTGCCGTGCATTGAGGATGTGGACGCGGCGGCAAAGGAGGGGGATTGGCGGGCGGCTACCGTGGTTGAACGTCAGGTCCAGCTTTATCCGCGGCGAGTGCCTTTACCCGCCCGCGAGCCGCTGACCATCCGCCGAATTGTGACCGCCGACCATGTGAGGTTGCCCAACTTTTCGATCAGCTTTCGTCACAAGCCGTATCTGGTCTCGCGAGAGGAACTGCTGCGTTGCAATACCTTCGAGACACCGGCCTATCTCGTTACCGACATTGTTTCGCCGGTGGCGCAACCCCTCCGCTTTACGCCAACCCGCGGCGCGTTCGACTGGTTTTACCAGGGCCGCAAGCTGGTCGCTGGTTCTGGCTGGGGTCCGTGGCAGGATTCGGGAAGCCCGGTCTCCATTGAGCTTACAGCCGGGGCCAACCGCTTGGTCGGTGTGCATAAGAAGGACCATTTCGCCGACATCAGCCTGGCCGGCTTCTGCGAAACACCCGTCGAGTTCGCGAACCCATTTGGAGCAGGAGGGTTTCAGATCGTGCCGGTGAATGAGACGGTCGCAAACTCCACTCGGGAGGTCGTTGAATGGGATGTCTTGCGTCCAACCATGCCTGCGATGGACCCGGCGTACACGATGCCCTGGGCCAATAGCCAGGACCTTGCACTCGGCGCGGAGGCGGTCGATTCTTTGCAAGACCTCCACGCACTGAATCGCACTCCAGCGGGCATGCCGTTGGTGCTGCCGTCGGCACCCGACTGCGAGACGGTGCGTATCGTGGTCGATTTGGGAACCGTCCATAACGGCTGGCTGGCTTGCGACTTGAGCGGAAAATCGGGCAGTCGACTCATTTTCTCATTTTTTGAAGGGATCGATCCTGGCCCGCCCCTGCGGTATCACTGGTCTTTTGGCTGTGAAAATGCGCTCACCTACCGCCTAACCGACGGCCCGCAGCGATTTGAGAGTTTTCACGCCTATGGAGTGCGTTACATCGCCATCCATCACACTGGCGGCGAGCCGGTCCACCTCGCGGATCTGCGCATCCTTACCGCCAACTGCGGCAGCCGGCCACAGGGCTTCCTGCAATGCTCCGATCCGTTGCTCAACGAGATCTATGAAATCGCCACGCAATCAGTGATCTCCAGCGTCGATGACACCTATACCGACTGCCCGACGTTCGAACAGGTCAACTGGAACTTTGACAATCGCACCGCCTTTCTTGGCGAAATCTTGACTTGTGCCAATCTGGATGTTGCGAAACACAGCATTCAACTTTTCGCCGAGGACCCGGATTTCCCCGGCCTTGTGCGCAGTCAGTATCCAAGTGCTTGGGATAGTTCCATCCCGCTTTGGTCGATGCACTGGATCATGTGGTGCCGCGACTACACTGAATTCACGGGCGACTTGGAGTTCGCGCGGGCCATGTATCCGCGCATTCGCGCAGGCGTCGGGGAAGCATTGGGAAGGATCGGGGAGCGGGGTCTTTTCGAGTGGGATAGCGTCTGGCATTTTGTGGAGTGGGGCCACGGGCGTGACGACGATCACGCAATCTGCGGGGTCGAACAGGCCGGTCTGGCAGGAGCCCTCGACGCAGCGGCACGGCTCGCGGAATTGCTGGACGAGGAGGACGCAAAGCCTTGGGCCGAGGCAAGAACAGCACTCGTTGCCGCGATCAACCGCGAATTGTGGGATGACGAGCGGTGCGCCTATGC
>Ga0335394_10001183_pt1 | contig 29051 bp, 23 predicted proteins | sample MAT03_FD_205741 | JGI IMG/M metagenome (GOLD analysis project Ga0335394, IMG submission 205741) | Freshwater microbial communities from Lake Fryxell liftoff mats and glacier meltwater in Antarctica - MAT-03 (spades assembly) (version 2) ...
AATGGGCATGATCAACGCCCGCATCTCCGACCTGAAGGGCAAGCTGTCGCGGGCCGTGGTGGTCGACGAGAGCCAGATCGACACCAGCAAAGTATCGTTTGGCGCCAAGGTCCAATTGCAGGACCTCAAGGATAAGAGCATTGAAGACTGGCAACTGGTCGGCGAAGGCGAAGACGATCCACTCGAAAACAAGATCCTGACCTCTAGCCCCATGGGCAACGCCATGGTCGGCAAGGCCGTGGGAGAAACCGTCGTGGTCAAGGCACCCGCCGGCGACATCAAATTCAAGATCAAGTCCATCTCGTACTGAGCTGCGGCTTGCGCCCCAACCCGATTCACCGCTACGCGGTGATCGCGTTGTTGCGACCCCGGCTGTGCCCCGCCCAGGCCTCAGCCGGCTCTGGACCCGCAACGTCTTCATTTCGTCTCTCATTACAGCCTCCCAAATGAAGCCCTCCCCGTGGTATTCGTGGACGTGGCCGGCAGGCTGCCGCGCATGTCCCAGATGCCTGCTGACGACCTGTCCGTCCAACGTGCGCGCATCGATGAGATCGATCGCGATCTGGTGCAGCTCCTGTCGCAGCGCGCTCAGTGCGCGCTGCGCATCGGTCAGGCGAAGGCCACCAGCGGCAGCGCGGTGTTCGTGCCGCACCGCGAGCAGGAGGTCTTCAAGAAGATCGCCGCGCTCAATCAAGGTCCGATGCCGGAACAGGCTCTACGCGCGATCTGGCGTGAGATCATGTCGGCGAGTTTCGCCCTCGAACGTCGGCTGACGATCTGCCACTTCGGCCAACCCGGCGCGTTCACGCACATGGCGTCACGGCTCAAGTTCGGCGACAGCGTCGACTACGCGGCGGTGGATTCTATCAACACGGTATTCACCGAGGTCGAGCGCGGCCACGCAGACTACGGCGTAGTGCCGATCGAGAACTCCACCGACGGGTCGATCACCGACACCATCGACGCGTTCCTTGCCACTCACCTGCGCATCATCAACGAACTGCACCTGCGCATCCGCCATCACCTGATGGCGACCTGCCCGCGCAACGAGATCAAACGCATCTATTCCCGTCACACGGTATTCGGCCAGTGCCGTACGTGGTTGGCGTCGAACATGCCCGGAGTCGAGCTGGTCGAACTGGTGTCGACCACCAAGGCCGCCGAACGCGCAGCGAGCGAACCCGACTCCGCCGCCATCGGCCAAGCCGAAGCCGCAGCGATCTTCGGCCTGCCGATCATCGCCTCCGACATCCAAGACAACCCCAACAACATCACGCGCTTCGTCGTCATCGGCGCACCAGAGCGCGCAGCAAAACCCACGGGCAACGACAAGACCAGTCTGATGTTCGGGGTGCAGGACCGCCCAGGGGCGCTCTACGACTGCCTGCTGCCGTTCCACCGCGACGGCATCAACCTCTGCCGCATCGAGAGCCGCCCAAGTCGTCGCCGGCCGTGGGAATACCTGTTCTTCATCGACCTGCTCGGCCATCAGCAGGACGCGCCGATTGCTGCGGCACTGAAGGAACTGGCAAAACACACCTCGACCTGTGAGGTCCTCGGTAGTTTCCCGCGGGCTGAACAAGCGCTCAACGAATGAGCTCGGCGCGCAGTGCTGCGTCGGTAGTCAGCTCGCAATCTCGACTGCTGGGCTAGGCTGACCACGAGCATGATCACTGCCCTGCTCGCTGGTCTCGCTGTTGGTCTGATCCATGTGATCTCCGGGCCAGACCACCTCAGCGCCATCGCACCGATCGCCAGCGTCGAACGCCGACGGGTGTGGGCAATCGGACTACGCTGGGGGCTCGGCCATTCGCTCGGTGTCGTGCTAGTCGCTTTGATTGCTGCGCTGGTCGCCCATGTGGCGTTGATCGACCCGCTGTCGAACACCAGTGAACGATTGGTCGGCGTGATGCTGCTGGCGATCGGTGGCTGGGGGTTCTGGAAACTGGGCCGCACCAACACCACCGACGCGACCCACGACCACGGTGACGGTCAACCGCATACGCACGAGCAAACAGCCAGTCGACGTTTCGCCCCCTACGCGATCGGCATCCTCCACGGCTGCGCTGGTGGCTCCCACCTGGTCGGTATCCTGCTGGCGCTCGCGTTCCCGACGTTGGCTGGCGTGTTGACCTACCTCGCTGGTTTTGTCGCTGGCAGTGTGCTGGCAATGTGCGCCTTCGCTGCGGGCATTGGTTGGCTCAGCGCCATCGGCGGGGTGTCACCGGGTTTCCAACGTGGATTGGTCGCAGTGTCGTCGATCGTCTCGATCGGTGTCGGCGTTTGGTGGCTGGCCGCCTAATCAATCACCGCAGCTTGACGGTCGCCGCTGGAATCGCAGCCAACAATTTGGCCACCTGCTGTTGGTAACGCGCCATCAATTCTACCCCGTGACGCTGCTTCGCTGCCTGATCGCCGAGCATGCGCGCCGCGAGCACCGGGAAGGCGACCTCCTGATACTGTGCGAAGATCGCCGGCAGATCCGTCGCGTGGTCGCACCAGAACACTTCACGATTGCCAAGTTCACCTTTCACCTTTGAACGAAAGGTGAAGTAGACCACCCAGCGGCCTTCACGGGTGCGGAAGACCGACAGCGAATGCCAACGACCGCCACCGGTCAGGCTCTGCCACAATGAGCGTCCACCGATGCCATCTTGATGAGCGACCAGTTTACCAGTGAACGACACCGGTGGCTGGAGCCCGCGGTCCAGCGTCCATTCTTTCATCTCAGTCATGTCGTGCGATCTGTCGGGGTCGGCCCGCTGGTCGTTGGCACGCTGGTCGTTGGCACGCTGGTCGTTGGCACGCTGGCAGCGGGCGCATCAGAGGCGCGCATCAACTGTTGGTGCCGGTGCGCAGGCGCAGATCTTGGATCTGACGCATCAACTCGGAGATGATCTCCTTATCGGCGGTCTCGATCTGATCTTGACGTTTAGCCGCCGAGGCGACCGCGTCGCGCGCTTCACGCATCAGCGCGTCGAAACGCACCTTCTGCCGCTCGCGGCGGGCATCGGCTTCGGCCAACGCGGTGGTGGCTGCTGCATGATCACGTTCAAGGACCGTGAGTCTGGTGCGCGCCTGCTCGGACTCGGCCTTGGCTCCAGCGAGCTGTTGCTGCAGGGTGACTTCGCGGCGTTCGACCTCACCCACCCGTTCACGCAAGTGGACTTCGCCCTGAGTCTGGCGCGCTAGGCGTTCTTCGAACTGCGCCAGCTGATGGCGCTGTTCGTTGACCTTGCGTTCGAGTTCGGTCGCGCGCGTGCGCGCCTGATCGACTTGCGCTGCGGTATCCGACAGACGTTTGGTCCAGGTGCTGGTGGAATCCTTGCGCTCCAAAGCCTCCTTGGCCTCGCCACGCGCGTTGGCGGCGCGGGTCGCCTCGACTTGCAGTCGTTCGTTGTCTCCAGCCAAACGGGTATTGGTCTCTTTCAGCTCCCCGAGCTGACGGCTGGTATCGGTGAGGCGCGCGGTGAGCTGGCCTTCGCGTTCTTCCAGCCGTTTGGTCAACGTCTCGTGATCCGCCTGAAGACGATCCGCCTGCGCCTTGAGGCGATCGCGTTCGCTTGCCGCACTCGCGGCCGCGGTCTTGGCCGCGTCGCGTTCGCCAGTCAGACGGGTTTCCAGGTCCTTGAACGAGGTCTGCTGCGTGCTCGCCTGGGCACCGACTTGTTGCGCCGCAGCAAGGCGCTCACGCACCTGCGCCAATTCAGCAGTGAGCTTGTCGGCTCGCAACGTAGCTTCCTGCTCGGTGCGATTGAGGGTGGCGACTTCCACACTAAGTGTGCGCGCCTGGGCTTCTGCGCGGCCCTGGGCTTCGGTCTGACGAGCGCGCTCGCGTTCGATCTCACTGAGTTTGATGCGCGACTGGTCGCGTTCCTGCGTCAGCGTCTGGATGGTCGCAGTGACGCGGTCCTTTTCGCTCCGCAATGCGGCGAACTCCTGCTCGGCCTTGCCCTGTTTTTCGCCCAGCACCGCAGCTTCGGCGGTCAGGCGGGTCAGTTGGGCGCGGACTTCGGTCTCGGCGGCCTTGGTCTCAGCAAGCTGCTTCTTCAGTCCGACCAGCGTCTGTTCGCTCTGATTGACGGTGGCGTCGCTGGTCTTGCGCAAGGCGTCAAGGCGCGCCTGCAATTCCGCACGTTCACGTTCCAGACGCTCGCGGTCGGTACCGATTTGACGCTCACGCGCGGTGGCGAACTCAAGACTGGCGGTAGCCTTGGCCTGCTCGGCACCAATACGTCCGACCTCGCCTTTCAGGCGGGTGGCCTCAGCGCTGGCGGTCTCGGCCTTCGATTGCAACTCCGTCGTACGGGTTTCGAGCGAGGCGATGGTTTTGCGTGCTTCCGCCAGATCGGCTGAGCGCTGGGCTTCAACCTGCTTGGCGGTGGCGTCGAGCTGCTGGAATTTGGTTTCGGCGATGACCTTGGCGTCGATCGCCTGCTTCAGTTCGCGCGCGTTAGTTTCGCGCACCTGCTTCAGTTCGCTCTCGCGACCCTGGGTCGAGCGCGTCTGGAGATCCACCAGTTGGCGACCCGACTCGCCTGCCTGGGTGCGGGCGGCCTGGAGTTCGCTGGTGGTGACGGCGAGCTTCTCCTGCGCGGCATGCAGCTGGCGCGTGAGATTCTGAAAGGCGTCGCCGTTTTTGGTCTGCTCCTGCTGAAGGGCTTCCTTGGCGCGCTTGGCCTCGTCCTCTTTGATTCGGAGGGCGGTGGTCGCCTGCGACAGCTGGGCGCGCAGCGCGACGACATCGCGGTTGACCGCATCGCCACCCTGTTGCGCGGATTTCGCTGAGGCTTCGAGCTGGCCCTGGGTTTCACTCACCTTGCGTTGTGCGGCGTTGGCAGCGTCCTTGGCCGCGGTCAGGTCGCGGTCACGGCCAGCGAGGATGGTCTCGACCTCCGCCAGCTTGATCTTGAGTGCGGTCAGTTCGGCGGATTCCGCCACCGCTGCCTGGCCGATGCGTTCCTTCTGTTTCGCCAGTTCCTGCTCGGCTCCGCTGGCGCGGCGTTCGACCTCCGCCAACCGGGTCTTGAGCTGAGTTGCTTCCGCCGCAGCCGACTTGGCGATAGCGTGGTCCTTCTCGCGTGCAGCTCTTTCTGCCGCGAGTTCTGCCGCGAGTTCCGCCGCGAGTTCCGCTGTGATTCCCGCAACCACGCGACCGTCATCGGCCTTGGCGACTGGAGCGGCAGCGGCCTTGGCGGCCTGTTCGCTGGTCAGACGCACCCAGTCGACGACCACGCCTTCAGTCGCGGCGGCCAGTGCGGCGATGTCCTGATCTTCGCTCAGCGCTTCGCGCAGCACCGACAGGGTGATCTCCAGATCGTCGCTGCTACCAGCCGGCATCGCATTTTCGATCTGGCGAGCAATCTCGGCAGCGAGACTGCGGGCTTCGGCGCGGTCGGCTTTGCGCGTGTCAACTTCTACAGCGGCTTCGCGACGGGCGCGCTCCAACTCGGCACGTAAAGACTTCTCCTTCAGCGCATGGCTGTCGAGCGTCGCCATCAGCTGCGCGCGGGTGGTCTTCAGTTCCTGCTGGACTTTCTTCAGCTCATCGGTGATCGCCGTGGCGATTTTCTCAACGTTGACTGGCGTGACGACGTTTTCGGCCTCGGTGCGCGCCCGCTCGGCCTCATTCATCAGCATGCGCATGCCGCTGAAGCGGTCGCGCGTGTTGGCCATCATCGCCGACAGGTCATGGACCGAACCGGCGGCCTCAGCAAGGCAACCCGGCGGATTGTTCTCGGGGAACTGGCGGGCCTTGATGCCGCCCGGCTTCATCGGCAGGCCAACCGCCTCGATGCCGGACTTCTCCATCTCCAGCGCGACGCCACGCGTGGCTTCGAGCGCGGTGATAAGATTGGCGATGCCGTCGCGCAGCACCGGGCTGTCAGCGAAGGCGCTAGCGCCTTGGACCTCTTCACTGATCGCTTCGACCACCTTGGTGGCGACGGTAAAGTCGCGGAAGGGATCCGGGCTGTCCTGGTTCTGCTGAGCTTGGAAACGCCCGCCGAAGTAATCGTCGTCGAGCGCGAACACCGCTTTGATGAGCTTACCAGACAGCGTGAGCTGCTGGACCATCCCCTTACGCAGATTGGTGATGTCGGCTTCAAGTGAGACGATGCGCTTGGTAGCGACCGCCAGTGCCGGGTCCGGCGAAGCATTGGACATCGGGGAGGTCATCCTTGGGACCTGATTCCTAAGCCCTTGCGGCTGGTTGCCAACGTCCTTTGCGGCGGTGTCGCGGCCGGGCGGTCGGCACACCCAGGCAACCAGGACAGGCAGGGGCCCGAACCGACCGCCCCGGGATCCAAAGAACGCCCGTCAAAAAGGCCCTACTCCCCCTTGCGGCGGGGAGTGAACAAGGGCGCGAGGCCGTCGTCGTCCTCCAGTGGACGTTCGCTGCCAGCCCCCTCCACCAGCAGTTCGTCGAAACTCGACCGCCGGTCGCTGTCCTTGGCTGGGCGCAGGCGCCGATAGGTACCATCCTGCCCCAATTCTCGCGCCTGCACGTTGTCTGCCAGGCAGCAGTCAAGGATGGCCTTCAGACGGTGGCAGAGGGCCTCATCCTCAATGCGCACGAAACACTCGACCCGGCGGTCGAGGTTGCGCGACATCCAATCGGCGGATGCGATGCCGATCACCGGATCGCCCGCATTCGCGAAGTAATAGATGCGGCTGTGCTCCAGCAGGCGGCCGACCAACGAACGGACGCGGATGTTTTCTGAGAGGCCGGGGACGCCGGCACGCAGAATGCACATGCCACGGACGATCAGATCGATCTGCACACCGGCCTGCGAGGCGGCATAGAGCTCGTCGCAAATGCCCTGGTCAACCATGCTGTTGAATTTGGCGATGATGCGACCGCCAGTTCCATCCCGATGGCCTTCTTTACTGCCCTGTCCCGCACGCGCGTGGTCGGCCTCGCGGCGGATCCACTCGACGAAGCGTTTGCGCATGGTCAGCGGCGCAACCGCCAGACGTTCCCACTCCGGCGGCTGACTGTAGCCGGTGAGCATGTTGAACAGCGCGGCGACATCGCGCCCGACTGCTTCATTGCAGGTCAGGTAACTGAGGTCGGTGTAAAGCCGCGCGGTCTTGTCGTTGTAGTTGCCGGTGCCGAGGTGGCAGTAGCGACGGATGCCGTCGTCGTCACGGCGGATGATCATCAGCAATTTGCCGTGGACCTTCAGGCCAACGAGGCCGTAGACCACATGGGCGCCCGCTTCTTCGAGCGCACGCGCCCAACGGATGTTGGTCGCTTCGTCGAAGCGCGCCTTCAGCTCAATCAGCAGCGTCACTTGCTTGCCAGCACGCGCCGCGCGCATCAGCGCGCGCATGATTGGCGAGGTGGCCGAGACCCGGTAGAGCGTCTGCTTGATCGCCAGGACGCGGGGGTCCTCCGCCGCGCGCTCCACCAGTTCGACCACCCGCTGGTAGCTCTGGAACGGATGGTGCAGCAGCAAGTCGCCCTGACGGATACGCGCGAACGGCTCGGCCCACTCACGGGGATACAGGGTCGGCGTAAGCGGTTTGTCACGCAGATCGGCACGGTCGAGTCGATCGCTGAGCGGGAACAGCACGGTAAGATCGAGCGGCCCATCGATCGGGCAAAGATCGGCGGCATCCAGTGCCATCGCTTGCTGCAGCCATGCACGGAGTTCCTGATCGCCATGGGTGGCGACCTCCAAACGCACGGCGTTGCTGTGCTCGCGATTGGAGAGTTCGTTCTCGATCTCGCTCAGCAGATCGGCGGTCTGATTCTCATCGATCTCAAGCGCGCCGTCACGCGTAACGCGGAACAGGCAGCGTCCCAGAATGCGGTACCCTGGAAACAGGCTGTCGAGGAACTCGCCGACGATGTCTTCGCTCAGCGCGAAACGGCCTGAACGTTCGACCAACGTCACCAAGCGATTACCCGCGGGAACCGCCACCAAGGCCTTGCGCTCACCGGTGGTCGCTGACGGATCGAGTGATTCGAGCCGCACCGCCACCGTCAGGCCACGATTGGCCACCATCGGAAATGGTTTGGTCGGATCGACACCCAGTGGTGTCAGCACCGGTTCGAGCTGATTGCGGAAATGTGCCTGCAGGCTTTCGCGGTCGATCGTGGTCCACTGCTCCGCTCGCACCAGGGTGCAGCCTTCCTGAGCCAGGCGCGGCGCGAGATCGACATGCCAGCAGCGATACTGATCGGCTACCAGCTGGCCGATCTCGGCGCGCAACTCTTCTAGCAGATGTGGCGCGTTACCGGTTTCTGGCAGTTCCTGACCACCGATGCTGCGTCGATGGGCCAGGGCATGGACCTCGGCCAATCGCACCATCACGAACTCATCAAGGTTGGAGCTGACGATGGCGAGGAACTTGGTGCGTTCGAGGAGTGGCTTGGCTGGATCCTGCGCCTCTTCCAACACTCGACGGTTGAAAGCGAGCCACGAGATCTCACGGCTGAGATAACGACTGCGATCATCGAGCGCCTGGGCGGTCAATGGCATGACCGCTTCTTTGGGCGTAAAACGCGCTGTTCCGGCACCTGCCTGCCGAGCCTGGGGTTTGCGATTCATGTTTCCTCCCGCGCCACCACGGCGATCTCAAGACCAAAAACTTCGGCGAACATTCCGGCTTTGCCACTGAGCGACCAGCGTTCCAACGCGATCTGCCGACGATCGACGTGGATCAGCAGCCGATCATCTGACACTTCGCAGCGCACCTTCTTGATGCGCTGGGTGCGCTCGACATCGAGGCCGTAGGCCAGACGCAGGATCGCAGCGAGGTACGACACCACCACGCGTTTGCCGCGTGGCAGCGACTGGAACTCCAGGTGATGCGCTTCCGGCGAACTTTTGCGATGGTAACGCGCGATGTTAGCGACCATCTCCTTCTCGATCGCGGTCAACCCGGCGATGTCGGAGGACTGGACGACGTACATCGAGTGCTTGTGTCGGTTACGCACGTTGATGTAGCTGCCGATATCGTGGATCAGGGCCGAAAACTCCAACAGCGCACGTTCACGTTCACCCAGCCCATGCAGCTTGGCGGTCTGATCAAAGATCTGTGTCGACAGACTCGCGGTGTTCTCGGCGTAGGAGAGGTTGCCGCCGTAACGCGAAACCAATTGCATGCCCTCGGCCATCAGATCCGCAGCACTCAGGTAATGTGCGCCGTGGGCACCGGGCATGAGGTCGGCAATCAGGCCGTCGCGCAGCGTCAGGTATGGCACCAGCACTTCGGTGGCGCCGGTTTCAGCACTGAGGTGTCTGAGCAGACTGGCCGCCGGCAACAAGAGCGCCGCACCGCGCGCATCGCTGGCACAGGCGTTGGCGCGTTCCACTGGCGTCATCGCCTGCATCTTCTGGTACCAAGCGACCACGTCTTTCACCGGCAAGGGCTGGATACCGCCCTTGCCCTTGGCCGCGGTCAGCAGCGAGCACAGCTTGCGCACATCGCCACTGGTGATGACCAGGTGATTGATCTGACCTTTGGGCAAACGATCGAGCATCATACGCGCGGCGCCGAGGGCGTAGCGATCAATGGTGAGCGCGAATTCGTTGCTGTCGCGCAAGGTGTGGAATTGTTCCAAGATGCGCACCGAGCCGTAGTGTTCGTCGACCGAATGCACCAGCTTGCCATTGGTGATCAGGCCGATGCAGGTGCTACCACCACCCAGGTCGATCATCAGCGTACGACCGGGCAGTTCGCGTTTGACGCGCGCCAGTACTAGGCGCAGCGCCTCGCTGTAGAGGCGGGCTTCTTCGGCGTTGTCGATGATTTCCAGGTCGATGCCCTGGTTCGCCCGCAAACGCTCAACCAGCACATCACTGTTGGTGGCTTCACGCAGCGCCGAGGTGCCAACTGCACGTAGCGAGGTGATGCCGTACCCACGCGCGGAGGCGACGATGTTGACGAACGCCTCAACCACACCGTCCATAGCCTGGCGTGAGAGTTTGCCGTTGACGAAAGCGTCCGTCAGGTCGACGGGAAAAGAGAGATCTTCCAGAATCTGCGGATCACCCGCCTCCGTCGGCAACTGCGCGATGAAGGCGCGCACCGAACTGGTGCCGCAGTCAACCACCGCGACCTGACTGGCCGGTTCAACGTGCACCTGAGCACTCATGGTCCCGCCTTTGCGGTGCTGGCCACCGCTGCACCAATCGCCACCGCATCATCGCCCAGGGCGGCCAACCGCAGGTCGGGTTTCCGCTCACGGTACGACATGCTGAACTCCTCCATGCCGCTGCGCACCAGCGGCAACAACTCACGGCCCATCGCTTCCATCACGCCGCCGCCAAGAACGAATACCTCGGGATCGATTACGCCCGCCACGGTGGCAAGTCCCCAGCCGAGCGCTCGGCAGGACTGCGTCACCGCCGCGCGCGTCGCGGGGCATTTGCGCTTCCAGGCATCGCGCAATTGCGACGACTTGACGCGATCGCCCTTTTTCAAGCCGATCAAACTCTTGGTGCCACGTTTCTGCTGTTCCAGGATCAGTCGGATGATCCCGGTCTTGCTCGCCGAGGTTTCCAGGCAGCCCTTCAAACCGCAGGCGCACGGCGCGTCACCGAAGGGCGCTGGGATGTGGCCGATCTCGCCAGCAAAACCATGCAGGCCATTTTCCAGACGGCCATCGAGCACCACGCCTCCACCGAGGCCGGTACCGACGAAAGCGGCGAAGGCGCTGGTGGAACCGGCGGCGCAACCGTGGGTGACTTCACCAAGACATCCGAAATTGACGTCGTTGCCGAGAACCACGGGACGCTTGATGAGTTTTTTCAGGTCATCGGCAACCGCACGTTCGCGCCACCCGAGGTTCGGTGCGAGGTGCACCACACCACGTCGATCGTCGATCGGCCCAGGCATACCCAGGCCGATGGCAGGAAAATCCCTTACTCGCATGCCGGCTGCTTCAGCGACTTCGTGAGCCGTGACGACCAGACGCTTCAGCACCACTTTGTAACCATCCTCGGGCTTGGTCGGGCGACGCGCGGTGGCGAGCACCTTGCCTTTGCTGTTGACCACGACGGCGTGCATTTTTGTTCCACCCAGGTCGATGCCCAACCGGTACTTCGGAATGCTGCGCGCTATGCCCATGATTCCGCTCCCTGCCTGCGGCGGAGTCGCCGGCTGAGGACGGTCGGACGGGCCATGGGAGAGTCAAGGTAACGCGGTTCTGTCAGCCCTAAACCAGCACGACATGAAGAACGAGACAAGTCCGATCAGCGCGACAAAGCCGAAGCAAACCCAGGTGGCAAATCGGTTTTGGTCGCCACCAGGATTTCCAGGATGGCACGCCGGTCGGCCAGCGACAGACCACTGAACTGGTCGTCGGTGGCGGTCGCCGTCAGCACCCCCAACAGACGGTCGAGGACGTAGCTGCGCACCGGTATCGGCAGGGCATCGAACGATTCACTGTAGATCAAGTGGCTGAGGGGATGACGTAGCAGCCGACGCCCCAGATCGAGATCCCGCAACGATCGTCCCTGCGGGTCACGCAGTCCCTGTGCCTGAAATTCCGTGGTGAAGGTCGACGTACCACGCACTGGCCCCTGAAACTGCGCTTCGTCAGCGTAAAGTAGGTAACGCAGCAGTACTTCACCGACACTGGCGAGACGACGTTTGGTCGTGTCGCTGCGAAAGTCGGCCGGACGCCCGAGTGCTTCGTTCATCACCTGATCGTCTCGCAACGCGCGCCGTCCTTCGTACGAAGCACGCGTCAGCAGGTTGTGCATCTGCAGCTGATGGCCGAGCACCATGAGCGCCACCACATCACTATGCGGCGTCAGGTACGGCTGGACGTCGATGAGATCCAGCAACGTCGTGCGCCCACTGCCAGGGCGACGATCTATGGTTTCCGGAGTGATCTCCGGCGGAAAAACCTGGTTGCCCATGTGCAGCAGGTTGCCCGTGGTACCGGTGACGTACCACCCACCCCAACGCAGCGGCAACGGACTGCGATGATCGGTCACCATGCTGCCCGACGTCAAAATCGGTCGACCGTCAGCGTCGGGATACACCGAACGCATCACCAATCCGGGAACCCCGCCGGTGAACGAATTGGAGTCGTGACACTGAAGACATTCGTGGGTCTGACGCTGCGCCACTGGCGCGACCGCACCTTTCGCCGGCACGGTATAAAAGATCGTGCCCTGACGCGGGTCGGTGGCGGCAATCTCCAACATGTCGCCGTGCTGGACCGTGCCGATGTAGACCTCGTCGTTGAAGTACAGCGCACGCGGACGATCCGGCGCGATGCGCTCACGTTGCAGGCTAGTTTTGGAAAACACCAGCACCTGCGAGGAGAGTGGAATATGCAAATGCTCCAGCAGCGATGGCAGCCAGCCGTGCGTATCATCCCAGCGCAATGTCACCTCGCCGGCAGTCACACGACGGAAGAGCCGTGCTACTGCATCATCGGCCACGGTGGAGCTGTAGCGGATCGGGTCCTGGTCGTAGTCCTCACTGATCAGGACGCCGGGCATGAGCGCCAGGAGCAGCAACAGGGACTTCAGGACCTTCATGTCCGTAATACGACCGCCGGGGCGACATGTTGCCACCGGATCCAACGTGCCCTTGGACAGATCGGTGGCCTCGGCGGCATCGCTCAGCGAGCGGAGGCGGCCTGAGATTGCAGCTGAATACGCACGGCAGCAGCCACAGCAGCAGCGCGCCGGCGGGCTTCCTCGACACCGGCAGCGGCGGCGATCGCCACGGCCAAGCGGCGTTTACCGGCGCACACCGGTTTACCGAACAAACGGAGCTGGCTCTCGGGCACTGCGAGCGCTTCGTCGAGGCCGTCGAACACCGGTACGCCCTCGCCTTCGCCCAGGATGGCGACGCTGGCGGCGGGGCGCAGCAGGCGGATCTCCGGCACCGGCAGGCCCAGGATGGCGCGCGCATGCAGGGCGAACTCGCTGAACTGCTGGCTGCCGAGCGTCACCAAGCCGGTGTCGTGGGGACGCGGACTGACCTCGCTAAAGACCACCGTTTCATTGCCGGAGCCGGCATCACCACAAACGAAAAACTCGACGCCGAAAATGCCACGACCACCGAGGCCGGAGACGATCGCACGGGCTTGGCGCTGGGCCTCGGCCCACGCCTGCTCCGACATCGCAATCGGCTGCCAGGATTCGCGGTAATCACCGTCGATTTGGATGTGACCGATGGGCGGGCAGCACTGCACGCCGTTCACGGCACTGACCGTCAGCACGGTGATCTCGTAGGAGAAGCGGATAAAGCCTTCGACGATGCAGCGGCCTGCGCCAGCGCGGCTGCCTTCCTGGGCGTACGTCCAAGCCTTATCGAGGTCGGCTGGCGACTTCACCACGCTCTGGCCTTTGCCAGACGACGACATGACCGGCTTGATCACGCAGGGATATTTCAGCGCTTCAGCGGCGACAGCGAACTCCTCGCGCGTGGCGATGAAACGATAAGGAGACGTCGGCAGCTTCAGTTCTTCTGCGGCCAGACGACGGATGCCCTCGCGGTTCATGGTCAGCTTGGCCGCGCGCGCCGACGGCACGACGGTGAAGCCTTCCTTCTCCAATTCGACCAGCACGTCAGTCGCGATGGCTTCGATTTCGGGAACGATCAGGTGCGGACGTTCCTGCTCGACCACTTCGCGCAGACGTTTGCCATCGAGCATCGAGAACACGTGGCTGCGGTGCGCCACCTGCATCGCCGGGGCGTTGGCGTAACGGTCGCAGGCTATCACTTCGCAGCCCAGGCGTTGGAGTTCGATGACGACTTCCTTGCCGAGCTCGCCCGAGCCGAGCATCAGGACTTTTTTAGCAGAAGCGGAGAGCGGCGTGCCGAGTGAGGTCATGGAGCGATCCTGTGCGAGGTGCGAGGTGCGAAGCGCGGGAAACCACGACACTAGTGTATCAGCGTTACCGCCACGACCGCGAAGCAATCAGGACGTCGTGCGAGAAAATCTCGCACTCCGCACCCCGCACGTCCAGCACAACAGAAACGCCCTGGCAGAGCCAGGGCGTTTCGCTGTTCAATCACGAATTGCGCTATCAGACCGCGAGACGCACGAAGCCGGTCACGGTCAAACCGTTGCGCTTGGCGTACTTCTCGACCGTCTCGCCCTTCTCGTTGTCGAGCAGCATTTCCTGCTCCAGCAACACACGCTCCTTGTAGAAGCGGCCAAGTTTGCCCTCGACGATCTTCGGGCGCATGGCCTCGGGCTTGCCCTGCAGTTCAGGAGTGGCGAGCAGGATTTCTTTTTCCTTGGCGACCACCGTCGGATCAACCCCAGCGCGATCGAGCGAGATCGGTGCCGGATTGGCCGAAGCGACATGCAGGGCGATCATGCGCAGCTTGGCCGCGTCACCGGTGCCGCTGACCAGGGTGGCGATCTTGCCGCCGTGGTTGTAACCGACGACCATCGCGCCAGTCAGCGCCGAGGCCTTGGCTAGCACGAGGTTCTCACCGATCTGCTGGATCTTGCCGGGGATGGAATCGGCAACCGTCGCGCCCGCGTACTTCGCTGCTTTCAGGCTGTCGAGATCCGTGGCGCCCGCCGCGAGGCCGGCTTCAGCCATCGACTTGACGTATTCCTTGAACACGTCATTGCCGGAGACGAAGTCGGTCTGGCAACCGAGCAGGACGATCAGGCCCTTGCCGTCGGCCAATGCCATACCGAGTCCACCGTTGGTGGTTTCACGGCCAGCGAACTTGTCCGCAGTGGCGATGCCCTGCTTGCGCAGGTGTTCGATGGCAGCGTCGATCCAGGCATCTTCCGTGGCGTGAGCGCCCTTGGTGGCTTCAAGCGCGCCTTTGCACTTCATCATCGGGATGCCGGCGCGATCACGCAGGGACATCACCAGCTTGGCAGAGATCTCAAGGTTCGGGGTATTCATGGCGGAGTGGGTTTCTCAGGGGAGTGGGAAACAAAAACGGGAAACTGAAATGGGATAAAGATAAAGAGTGGACAAACACACGGCCGACCGTGAAAAACGGCCGGCCGTGGGCGGAAAGTCACCGAAAGCCGGAAGCGACTCAGACCGAAGCGGCGGCCGGGGCGGCCGAGGCGACCGGTTCGGAGCGGGTGACCTGATCGGCGCGGCCCTTTGCCAGACCGTCGAGGACGACCTTGATCACTGCCTGGATGGCGCGGATGCCGTCATCGTTGCCGGGGATGGCAAGGTTAACCAGTTCCGGATCGGTGTCGGTGTCGACCAGGCCGATGATCGGGATGCCCAGGCGCTGGGCCTCGCGCACCGCGCTCATCTCCTTCTGCGGATCGACGACGAACAGCGCGTCAGGCAGCTTGGACATGGTGCGCACACCTTCGAGGTTGCGCAGAATGCGGCGGCGTTCGCGGCCGTCGCGGGCCTGGACCTTCTTGGACTCGCGAGCGTACTCAGCCGAACCCATGTTGCGCTCGATCTCCTCAAGGCGACGGATCGACGCGCGCACGGTTTCGAAGTTGGTCAGCGTACCGCCGAGCCAACGTTCAGCGACGAAGGGCATGCCGGCCGAGCGGGCCGCGTCACGGATGACGTCGCGAGCCTGACGCTTGGTGCCGACGAACAGCAAGGTCTTGTTGGCCTTGCCGAGTTTGGCGGCGTAGTAGTACGCCTGGATGAGACCGCGAACGGTCTCACGGATGTTGAGGATGTGGATGGCGTTGCGCTTGCCGTAGATGTACGGCTTCATGCGCGGGTGCCACATGCTGGCGGCGGTTCCAAAGTGGATGCCGGATTCCAGCAGTTCTTTCACATTGACGATCGACATGTGCTTATTCTTTCCAGATCCCCTCTGCACGGAGATCGGTTCGGAAGTGCGCTGAGTGAGAAGCACCTAATCCGCCGGCGCACTTCCAGCACATCCTCCCCAGAACGGGAGCAGACGTACGAAAGCGGTGGACTCGGTTTCAGGCCGGACACCCGGCCATGAGAGGGCGGAACGCTACAAACCATGTGGTGATGGTCAACCAGCGGTCGGACGTTCAGCCGACCTGATCGGGCGGAAGACCGCCGGACCGCTTCGGGTCATCGATGACCGGCAAATCGTGACGGCTCTCTTCCTGGTAATGGCGCACGCCGCGGAGCGCCCGGACCAGTTCGGTTTCCACCGGGCGCAATTCGTGGGTGGCGCGCAGGCGATCAAGAGCCTGGATCAGCACGGCGGTGGGATCGTCAGGTGCAGGCACCACTGCTGCAGTAGAACTGGAAGTTTCGGGCTCAGTCTTGGGTTCCGCCGCTGTTCCCGGCTTACGCGGGCGCGGCATGCGTCCCCCGCTCTGGCGCCCAAGGTCGCCTGAGATGCCGGTCAAACTGGGGATGGAACCGGGCTCAGCCATCTGTTGCAGAGCATCGGTACGAAAATCCCAGGAGTGAGCGATTGTAACACTATGGTGAGACAAGACCCCAAATAAGATTCCTTTTGACGTTTACCGGATCGCCAGCATGCCATTTTGGCTAATTAATTTCGCTAGTCTGGTCAAACTGCCGCCGTCTACCCCAGGCCCGCATTATCCAAGAATCACAACTCACTATCCCGCAGAATGTTATCGGTGACCGTCAGAATTTTCCCAGGTTGGCATGGCGACTGCAATGGCTCTGGCGTCTTGCACCCCCAACTCACTCAAGGAGGCCTACCCATGTTCTTCTCACCCGTCGGATTCACCTCCACCCGCAAGCCGTTCCGCGACCTGGAACGTCTGGTGGAGGATCTTGCTACGTCGTTCCATCGAGCGATCCCAAACGCCACCACGCGCAGCGGTGACGTGCCACTCAACGTCTGGTCTAACGATCAGAGCGCGGTGATCACCGCTGAAGTTCCAGGCGTCGAACCCGCCAGCATCGCAGTCACTGTGCTCGGCGATGCGGTGACCATCAGTGGCAAACGCACGGTCGTTGCTGATGGCGCGGCGTCCTTCACTCGCACCGTGCATCTGCCTTTCCGGGTTGATGCCGAACGCAGCGAAGCGCGCTGCGTCGACGGTGTGCTGAATGTCGCGCTGCACCGTCCGGAAACTGAACGTCCACGCACCATCGCGGTCAAAGCCTGCTGAACCACCACATTTCAAGGAGTACCGATCATGTTCGGAAAAATCGCACTCACATCCGCGGAACCCAAAGCCACCGCGCAGCAGGTTCCCACCACCAACGATCTTGATCGCCCACGACGCACGCCCGCCGTCTCGCTGCGCGAGACCGACGACGCCATCCTGATCGACGCGGATCTGCCCGGAGTCAAAGCCGAGCAACTGCAGATCTCGGTCAATCTCGGCGTGCTCACCGTGCACGGCATGGTGGCAGAGCATGGACGTGCCGGCTTCACCCAGTTGCACCGGGAATATGACGCGGCTGATTTCCAGCGCACATTCACCCTGCCGGACAACGTCGACGCCGCGGCGATCTCGGCGAACACGCGCAATGGCGTAGTGACCATCACCCTGCCGAAGGTGAAAGCGGCGCAGCCACGCCGGGTCGCGGTCACCACCGGCTGAAGGTCTAGCAACCTCCCAGGGAAGGAATCTCCCTGGGAGGTTTGCCCAGGTGCGCCCGTCGTTAGCGTTCAGCCATGGACGCGAGTTTTGGATCCGAGCACCGCCTGCACGACGGCCGCGACTACAGCCGCGTGTTCAATCGTCAGCAGAAAGCAGCCGGTCGGCACGTGGTGGTATTGGTGCGTCCTCGTTCCCCCAAGGAATCACCGGAGGGACGCGTCGGTGTCATGGTCGCGGTCAAGACCGCAAGCCTGGCCGTACGTCGTCACCAACTTAAACGCTGGGTGCGTGAACTGTTCCGCCGTGAACTGAAAAGCGTGGCCGCTGGTCACGATGTGGTGGTGTTGTTCCGCAACGATCCGCCTGCGGATGCGCACCTGGTGATCGATCAAGAAATCCGCCACCTGCTGCCCAAGGCGATCCACAGCGCCGCCCAACCGGGACCACGGCGCAATGGACCACGTCAGTCACCACCTCAACGATGATCGCGCGTATCGCCATCTTGCTGGTGCGATTCTATCAACACGTGTTGTCGCCGTTGAAACCCGCGAGCTGTCGATTTCTGCCGACGTGTTCGGCCTACACCATCGAAGCATTCCAGCGTCATGGCGCGCTGCGTGGCGGGTGGCTGGCAACCCGCCGGATCTGTCGCTGTCATCCCTGGGGCGACCACGGCTATGACCCGGTGCCTAGCGGCAAAACACTGAGCGGCAAACCACTGAGCGGCAAACCGCTGAGCGACAAATCACCAGTGGGCGATCCGACGACGAGCGTCACTCCGCCGGAGGCAGGGTCCCGCTGAGCACCAGAGAGGTGATGACGGTCGACATGACCTCGCCTTCCTGGCCTTGCAGATTCAATGATTGGATCACCGGTATGATCGGGCCACCCACGGGCAGCTTGAGCAGATCACCCAATTTCGTGTCATTGAAACGCAGAGTGACGTTGTAGTCCGCGTCGACCCGTACATCGACCTTCTGCGGACCATCAGTCTTGAACGGACTGGGCATGCTGACGATGACCATGTTCCCTGCGGCATTGGGCATCCGCAGTTGTTGGAAACCTGAGCCATCGTCCTTGGTCACCAACCCCACCGCCGCCGGTGGGCCCTTGGCATTATTGAAGCCGATACGCACCGTGCGGTCGCCAGAGGTGACGCCGAACAACAGCATGAAGGTTTTCGGCTGCAGCATGACCTGAGCAGTCAGCGAGAACGGTGGACGCAGGGACTGTTTCCAACGCAACGTTGGGAGAACCGTTTCGGGTCCTCGTGGATCGACGGTGGTTTTGACGGTCCAGGCAAGGCCTTGCGGCATGATCTGCGCACCTTCGCCGACAAAGTCGCCGATAAACCAAGGATTATTCTTGGTGCCATCATAGGTCACCGTCGCGTGATCGCCCGCGGTGCGAACAATGCTGGCCTGCAGATCAAGCACGCGGGTCTTGCGATCAAGTTCGTGCACCGCTTTCGCCAACGGGTGATCAGGAATGGTGGCGAAAATCGCCGCGGCATCCGGATGACGCCAGACCCACAACATGGCAGCGACCATGACGGGGCGGTCAGCGGCCGCGACCGGGCTGTCTTCCAAGGCTTTTTCCATCAGCTGACGCAGCGGCAGTCCGACAACGCGGCGATCCTGTTTCGCCTCCACATCGCTTCCGCCCTCTTGCAGGATGAAACCGACTTTATCGTCAAGGCTCTGCAGCTTGGCCTTGGTTGGTTTATTGTTGAAGACGATCTCGACGACCGGATTTGCATCTGCGACGTAGACGCGCAGCGCACCCTCGGCCTTGGCTGCCAAGCGGGCGAGCGCGGCAATGGCTTGGACGTGGAGCTTGGCGTCCGGTGCGCGGAAAGCAGCAGCCTCCTTGTCAGCAAGACGGGCAATCTCGCCGTAGGTCATGCCGCCACGCAACTCTTCCAACTGGGTGCTCAACGCCTGCCACTGAGCTTTATCATTGATCGGCTGGGTCGGCTTTGCCGGCGCCATCTCAGCCGCACGTTTGACGATCATCTGCTTGATCGAGGTCTTGGTCTCTTCCGTGAGGGCGCTGGCGGTGACCCTTGCAACGATCTCTTTCAGTTCATCGATCGTCTGCGCCTGGACCAATTCGTCAGTGAAGGTCTTCTGCTGGTCGACCAAGGCGACGCCGAATTTGGCTTTGATAGTGGCAAGGCGATCACGCGCGGACGGCGACAATTTCTCCGCCTCGGTGCTCAGGTAATCCAGGCATTGCTTGACCTTCGGCAGGTCGTTGGCCGCCCATGCCTGCTCCAATTCGATGGTCCGTGCTTGGCGCTCACGAGCCTTTTCGGCCAGCACGCGTTCATCTTCTTTGCGTTTCTGATCGTTCAGTGCGGTGACGCGCGCAGCGCGTTCACGTTCAAGCAGATCCCGCGCTGGACCAACCGGAATACCTTTGTCTTCGGCGAGTTGATCAATGGCGGCGATGGCTTTTTCATGATCGACCGGCAAGGCGGAGATCGCCCCCTTCACCCGTTCGAGCTGTTTCTGCGCCACCAGTTGCTGATCCGGCTGGACCGTTATCGGATCCTCTGGCGGTTTGGGTTCCTTCTTTCCACCCCACGGGATGGTGAACGCCAGTACCATCACGACCACGGCACCGGCGAAGCCGTAGACCAGATACTTGGCCCACACCGGCATCGAAGCCGCACGTTCCTTGGCATTGGCAAAGCCATTGGTGCGGATGCGCCGTGAGATGCCCGGATTGCCGTGGCCACTGATTGCCGCGTGCATCGCCACGCGCATGGCGACGGCATTCTGGAAACGTTCCTCCGGCGTCTTGGCCAGCAGGCGCATGGTCACCTGACGCCAGCCCTCCGGTACGTCCGGATTAAGGTCCTTGGGATCCGGCACCGGATCGAAGACATGCGAGCGCATGATCACCTTGGCATTGTCACCCTTGAAGGGCGGCTTGCCGGTGAGCATGTGGAACAACGTGGCACCCAGGCTGTACTGATCGCTGCGTGAATCGACCGGCAGCGCACGGGCCTGCTCGGGGCTCATGTAGAGCGGCGTGCCCATGACCTTGTTGCGGCCCTGGCCGTCCTTTTCACCGATGACCTCTTCACCGCCCAATTGGAGGGCCAGTCCGAGGTCAGCGAGCTTCACCACGCCACTATTGGTGATCATGATGTTGTCGGGTTTGATGTCGCGGTGGACGATGCCTTGCGCCTCAGCGTAGACCATGGCCTCGGTCATGCCGTGCATCACCTGCGCAACCAAGGACAGCGGACTGATGGCCTGGCGCTCGATGACGTCCTTCACCGACTCGCCGTCGACGTATTCCATCGAGAAGTAATCGAGGTCGGGCTCGGTGCCGGCGACCGATCCGGGCATGGGCGCCTTGCCCACGTCGTGCACGGCAATGATGTTAGGGTGGTTCAGGCGACCGGCGGCACGGGCCTCGTCGACGAAACGTTTAGCGAAGATCGGGTCCTGCTTGGCCAGACGCGGGGCCAGGATCTTGAGCGCCACCACCCGGTCCATGCTGATCTGGCGAGCGCGGTAGACTTCACCCATGCCGCCTTTGCCGACCAACTCGCCAATCTCGTAGCCAGCAAGCTGTTGCTTCGGTTGCAGGAGTTGGGCCATGGCCGTCGGGTCATAGCTCCAACAGCATGGGCAGGCAATAGTGCGCGGCCCCAGGCAGGTGGCGGTGAGTCTTCAAGGTGTTCCCCAGGCGGCCAAGGGCGGCAGACAGCGGGGCAGTCGTCGATAACCTATGCCCATGCGCCGTTTGAGCCTCATCGGATACCGGGCCTGTGGAAAAAGTACGCTCGGCCCCCTGGTTGCCAGCCGCCTGGGATGGCGGTTCTGCGATCTGGATCACGCGATCACCGCCCGCATCGGCATGCCGATCTCCGTGTATTTTTCCGTACGCGGCGAATCTGCCTTCCGCGATGTCGAGACTGCCGAACTGCGCACGACCCTGGAAATGCCGGGAAATCTCGTGCTCGCGACTGGTGGCGGCTGTATCCTGCGCGAAGAAAACCGCGGTATTATCCGCGCTTTTGGTGGTGTGCGCGTCTACCTGGAGGTCCCCGCGGAAATCTTGCGACAACGCCTGTCCGGCGATGCCGGTGGACGGCCAAGTCTGACGGGCGGCAACGTCGCGGATGAAGTGAGCCAGGTGCTGGCAGTCCGCGAACCACTCTATCGTGCGGTCGCAGACGTGGTTCTCGACGGTACCAAGCCCATCGCAGAGCTGGTCCAGGCGCTGGTTGCCATTGTGGAAAACCATGGGCAAAAGTCCGCGCCGGGGTGACAAAACGGTGGACTAACAGCGGAAAAAACCAGCGAGTCGTGGTGCTGTGCCCGCACCTGAAATCCAACCGTCGGAACCCACGTTTAGCCTCTCGAATCGACCGCTGACTGTGAACAACTTTGGGCAAAACGGGCAAAACTGCCTCTGACGCCTGCCCTCACCCCCACATAGTGAGCCGCCCCCTCGTTACGGACTCCGCTGACGCCCATGGCCGACTCCCTTCCCATTGATCGCCAGCAACCTCGCCCCAGGCCCAAGCGGGAGGACTCAGTCCCCAGCCGCGAACCGCCCAATAATCTGGAGCTGGAACGTGCGATCCTGGGGGTGTTGCTGGATGGCCGGCATGCCACCGCCATGCACAAGGTGCGGGCGGTGGTCGAGCACCCCCTGGGGTACTTTCACCGCGACCACCGCATTGTTTACCTTGCCTGCCTGGAGCTGGACGACGCCGGGCACCGCGTCGATGCGCAGGCGGTGGCCGAACTGCTGTCGCGGTACGACTTCAAGGCGCTGCTCGAACGCCTCAAACACCAACAGTTATTGCTCGACTCTGATCAACTCGATTCGCTCGGCCGGGCACGTCTGCGGGCGCTCTATCAGCGTTCGGTGGCCGACGAGGCCGCCGGTTACGAAGACAGCGCGCTCGCCGCCATCGGCGGGTTTAACACCGTCACCAATCTCGCCGAGGCCATCGCGCCCGCAGCCAGCATCGACCGAAACGTCACGCTGTTGTGGGACTACTACCTTAAACGCCGGCTGATCACCCGGCTGCAAACCTTGTGCGATAAGGCTTACCGCACGCCCGAAACTTTTCCGCAACTGATCGACGAAGGCAGCCAGGCGGTACTCGACCTCGGCCGTTTCAATAAATCGGTGAGCGTGCATGGCATCGGCACGGTGGTCGACGAAACCCTCGACGCGATCCAGGCGCACATCAACAATCCTGAAATCGGGGTCAAAACCGGCATCGCCGATGTCGACGACAAGCTGATGTCGCTGCGTCCGGGCGGTCTATACGTGCTCGCCGCACGCCCTGGTGTCGGCAAGACCTCGCTGGCGCTGAAAATCGTCGCCAACATCTCTGGCCATGCCGAGGAAAAGAACGGCGTGTTGTTCTTCTCGCTCGAAGTCGATCGCAAGGATCTGGTTAAAAAATTGTTGTCCGCCGAAGCCAGCATCGAATTCAGTGCACTGGAAAATGGCACGCTCGACACCCACGAGATGGAGCGTCTGGCCGAGACCGCCAAGGCCTTCAAAAGCTGGCAGCTCGACTTGATGGATGTCAGCGATCTGACGGTGCAAGGTTTGCGTTCGATCGTCAAACGCCGCATGTTGGAAACCAATGGCCAACTCAAGCTGGTGGTGCTCGACTACCTCCAACTGCTCAACAGCGCGCGTTCGGAAGCCAGCGAGTACGAAAAGGTCAGCGAGATCAGCCGCGTGCTCAAGGTCATGGCGCGTGAACTGCGCATACCGGTGATGGCGCTGTCGCAGATGTCGCGAGAGAGCGAAAAAGGCGTCGGCTCCGCTCCACGCGAACCTCGCCTATCCGACTTGCGCGGCTCCGGCTCGATCGAACAGGACGCCGACGCGGTGATTTTCATCCATCGCGTCGACAGTGGTGATGGCGGCAAATCCGATAACGACCGTAAGATCAAGGTGATCGTGGCCAAGAACCGCTTCGGTCCCACCGGCCACGCGAACATGACCTTCAAGCCAGCCAAAATGCAATTTGAGATGTCCGCACCGGAACCCTCCGAGGACGGCGACGACGAATCCTACCACCAAGCGCGTCGCACCCGCCGGGAGAGTACACCCCAGCCGGACGAAGACTTATTCGGCTGACCAGACTCGGCTGACCCGGCTCGGCTGACCCGACTAGCACCCGAACCGCCGTCGCGGCGCACCGCGCCGCACGCTGGCCCCCTGCCGCAAGCGGCCTATCGTCGGCCATCCGATGAGCCGTCGTTCTCGATTCTGGTGGCGCAGCATGCTGACCATCGCCCTGGCGGTGGTGGTGGTGGTGTCCGTATGGTCGTGGTGGGTCCAGCCGGAAACCACCCAACTCGGATTCGCGCGCATCCCGGGCGGGGCGCGCTCCAGCGTGGTCTTGAGCAACCTCGGCGCCGCCGAACCCCGCAACCAACCGAGTGTCGCCTGGCGCATGCACCTGCGCATCGACGCCGGGCTCAAACCACCGGGCCCGGCCTGGTTAATGTTCGAAGGCGGACGGGCAGGTGACGGCTACGAATTGCAATGGCAACCGAGCCGCCTGTCGTTGACGCTCACCCGTGGCAATCCGGCGCTGGTGCTTGGCGTCACCAGCCTTGATCACTTCCCACAGCAGGTGGTACTGGTGCGGCACGGCTTCCGTCTGGAGGTTTGGGTCGACGAAAAACGCATCCTCACCGTGCTTGATCCACAGACCACACCGGCCGCGAACGCCTGGGGTTTCCAGGCCGCCGGGCCGATGGAAGGCAGCACGGTCAGCCTGCATGACGACCGTCATGTGCTGCCACTGAACACCGGCGCAGCGCTTGCTGGTAATGCGGAAGCGTTGCAACGCGCGTTGTCCGATCCGCTGCAACCCGACCATGCGTTGTTCATCACCCGCCAAGCGTTGGTACTCGATGCCGAAAAAGCCACCGCGGAAAAAGCCGCTGCGATGCGTGCTGCCGGTGTGGCTATCGGTGCCTTTCGTTCGACCGAGCCGATCCTCGCGGAATTGCGCCAATGGCTCGCATGGGGTGAGGCGCAGGTGTCGTTGGTGCGGCAGGATCCTGATGCGGCCAAACGCACCGCCGACGCAGTGCAGGAGTTGATCACCTTGGCAGAACGCCATCCCGTCGGCGAATCCGCCGGCTTGGCGATGGAACTGCTCGATCGCCTGGTGCGCACCGGGTCGCGTCCACCGTACCGTGCGCCAGAAGATGTGGTGCGTTGGCGCAATCAGTGGTTCGCCACGCTTTCTGCCTGTGCCGCCGCCGCACTCGCCCACAGTTCGTCAGCTATTCCCGAAGAATGGCGGTGGCAACTGCGCCTGATCATCCACGGCGCAGACTGCCTGCGTGGCAGCGCCGTGCGACCGACGCCGGCGGAAGCACCCGAATGGGTCGCCAGTCGTTGGCGCGCTTTCGCTGGCGGAAATCCCGGTGGAGCGCTCTTCAGCAGTCCCATTCCGTTGCTGGCGGAAGAACGCAATCCCGTGCGTCCCGCCCTCGAACGCCTGATCCAACTCGCCGCATTTGAACCAGGCGGCTTGGCCGCCGTGAGTCTGCGTGCGGCGATCCTGGATGCCCTCGACACGCCAGCGCCACCGAATGCCGGGCCGGAAACCATCGCCGTGCAACGCGAACTCAACCGCGCCCGCGCGTTGGAGGCGACACGATCACCGACGGCACCCGCCCGCGAGGCGATCCTGGCGCAGGCGATCCTCGCCCTGCACGGTATGGGCAATCCGCTGGCCGCCCTGGATGCGCTTGATCCCGATGAGAATCACCGCGCGCCAACTGGCGATGGCACCATACCGCTCGCCCGCCGTGATCCGCTCGCCTATGCGCTCTACCGCCTGATCCGCCACCGCCGGCAAGGCAGCGGACCGACCCACCCAGACGGCCCCTTCACCCCCAAGGAACAAGTGCCAGAGGCTTTGGTAAGTCCCTTCGGACGGTTGCTCAGTGGCCTGCCCGAAGCGACCCACGAGGCCTGGATCACCGATCCCACCGTGCTGCCGCCGATCCAGGCGCTTGCTGCGGCCTTGGCGATGCAAGAGGTCCTGCGGCTCGACACAAGCCCGCCCAACTGGTCCTTGCTGGATCAGGTGCCTTGTTTTACCTTGCCCCTCCGCCTGATGAAGCCGGTCAGCGTGTCGCCGAACGACCGGGATCCAGGCACACCGACCGTCGTTCCGTAAAGCAGCTCCCAGAGTTGCAGCGGATCAGACTCCGGTGGGCATCCACATCAGCCAGCGCCCACCGCCAACCACCCCCCAGACGGCCCCATGCTTCCCTCCATCGCTATCGTCGGCCGTCCGAATGTCGGAAAATCGAGCCTGTTCAACCGCTTGGTTGGCGAACCCATCGCCATCGTCGACCCCACGCCTGGGGTGACACGCGACCGCCTGCTGCATGAGGTCGAACGCGACGGCTTCCGTTTTGAAATCGTCGACACCGGCGGCATCGGCATCGTCGATGACCACCGCCTGGAGTCCGACGTCTACCGTCAGATCGATCGCGCGATCGGTGCCGCCGACCGCATCCTCTTCCTCACCGATGGCCGCGAAGGTGTGACCCACCTCGATCGCGAGATCGCCAACCGTCTGCGACCGATGCAGGACCGCGTGCTGGTGGTGGTGAACAAACTCGACCACGACGGCCTTGATCACGAGATGCATCAGTTCGTCAACCTGGGCCTGGGTGAACCCGTGGGCATCAGTGCGGCGCAGGCCACCGGGTTGTCGACCATGGTGGAACGTGCGTGCGAAGGCTTGAAGGGCGCGCGCGTCGGAGAAGAAGTTTCACCGCGCGTGACCGACGGGCGCATCCTGATCTGCCTCGCTGGTCGCCGGAACGTCGGCAAATCATCGCTGACCAACGCCTTCTGTGGCGAAGAGCGAGTAATCGTCGCCAACCTGCCGGGCACCACCCGCGATGCGGTGGACGTGCCGATCGATCGCCCGGAAGGCATTTTCACCCTGATCGATACCGCTGGCCTGCGGAAAAAAGCGCAGATCGAAGAAGACTTAGAGTTCTACGCCGCCTGCCGTACCGAACGTGCGATCAAACGCGCCGACGTGGTGCTGCTGGTGCTCGACGCCAGCGACGAGGTCGGCGCGGTCGATAAGAAGATTGCCCACTTCTGCGAGGTCGAAGGCAAACCGACCGTGCTGGTGATCAACAAGTGGGACTTGGCAGAAAAGGGCGGCGCGACGCGCACCGAGTACACTACCTGGCTGCGCGATCGTCTGCCTGGGCTGAAGTTCGCGCCGATCACTTACACCTGCGCGCTCACTGGCGCACACATCGGTGAAGCACTCAAACTCGCCACCGAACTGCACCACGAAAACCAGCAGCGCGTCACCACCTCGCAGCTCAACGAGTTGCTTGAGCAGGCCGTGCAACGCCGCCGCCCGCGCAAGGTCGGCCCGGTGCACACCAAGATCTACTACGGCACGCAGGTCGATACCACGCCGCCGACATTCATCTTCTTCGTCAACCGCACCGACTGGATCGAACCTGGGTATTCGCGTTACCTAGAGAACTTCCTGCGCGAACGCCTGCCGTTCACCAAGGTGCCGCTGCGCATCCTGTTCAAGGCGCGTGAGAGTGTATTCCACGAAGGCCTCGACCAACACCAAGTCGTCAAGGCCCGCACCAAGGCTGAACGCCGTGCGACGCTGGTGCTTCCCGCAAAAACCAACCGGCCAAAACGCCGTGGTCCACCACCGACGCGTGGACGTCGCAAGTAAGCCCGCTTTCAAGTCGATGAGCACTCCGATGAGTTTCCGCCCATGAGTTGGTTGCTGCTGCCCCTCACGTACCTGCTCGGCTCGGTCAGCTTTGCGTGGTTGGCGGCGCGCGCGAAGGGCGTCAACCTGCGCCAACACGGCTCTGGCAATCTGGGAGCAACCAACGCCGGACGCGTGCTCGGGCGCAAATGGTTCTTCATCATCTTCGTTGCTGACCTGGCCAAGGGCTTAGTCCCGGTGCTGATCGCCAAGGCGCTGGTCGATGCCGGCAGCGCCCACGTGACGTTACCGGTGCTGACCGCCGCCTGTGCGATCCTGGGCCACAGCTTCACCTGCTTCCATGGGTTCAAGGGCGGCAAGGCGGTGGCGACCTCGCTCGGTGTGCTCATCGGCTTGGTCTATATCGCCGCCGGAATCACCTTCGGCGTCTGGCTGTTGGCATGGGCGCTCGGTTACGCGGTCTTCCGCCTGAAGGCCAGCGACGCGGTCGGACCGGCCTCAGTGGTGGCGGCACTGGTGATGCCCTTCGCCCACTTGGCAACGTTCCCAGGGCCGTGGGCCCTCATCAACCTGCCGTTGACGATCTTCCTCTTCCTGGTCGCGACGTTGGTGATCGTGCGTCACCGCTCGAACATCGCCAAATTGTTGGGCAAGACTCCGCCTCCGGCGGAGTAGCTGCGAGCTACCAGCTGCGAGCTACCAGCTGCGAGCTACGAGTTCATCCTCAACTCGCGTACGTGCGCAATTTCGCAGCTCGCAGCTCGCAGCTCGCAGCTCGTAGCTCGTAGCTCGTAGCTCGAAGCTCGTAGCTCGAAGCTCGCAGCTCGCAGCTCGCAGCTATTCCGGCGGCGTGCCGAGTTCCGGCATCAGCGCCATCAACGCCTGACGCGCGCGATACAGCCGTTTTTCCACATTCGCTACGCTGATTCCCAGCGACTCGGCGATGCGATCGTAATCAAGGCCGGCCTCGTACTTCAACGCCAGGATTTCGCGATACTGCGGCGGGATGCGTTTGAGCGACGTACGCAAGCGTTCGAGCAACGGGTTCTCAACCTCGGCCTCGCGTTGCGGGATCTCTTTGAGTTGTTCATCGTCGACGCTGCGCACACGGGCGTTGCGGCGCAGCCAGGTGACCGCTTCGTTGCGCACGATGGTGCAGAGCCACGCGGGGAAGGTGGCATGATCACCGAGCTGACCAAGATGGTTGTAGGCGCGCAGGAAGGATTCCTGCACCGCGTCATCGACCGCCTGGTCATCTCCCAACACGCCGCGGGCGACGGCACGGGCACGCTGCAGGTGGAGTGACACCAGGGCCTCGAAGGCACTGCGATCACCCCCCAGGGCACGTCCAACCAGTTCTGCGTCCGCTTCGGCCATCCCCGCGACTATCCCGTGCTTAACGAAGAAGGCAGACCTTTTCCGTTTGGTCGGCGTCTCAGCGATTGAGACTGGAGACCATGGCCACTACTCGACGCATCACCACCGTCACTCTGGACTGGGGTGATACCCTCGCCGCCAACCACGGCATGCCCTACTTGGTCACGCAGCGCCGGGCCTTTGAACGTCTGGGTCAGGACCTGGCGGCGCTCGGCTGCACGGTGGTTCCCACGGATTTCGCGGAAAAGGCGATGACCGACCTGTCCGGCGATTGGCGACGGTCGATCGATCCGGTGCTGAATCCCGAGCACAAGGAGTTCGATTTCGCCGCCATGCTGGGTGGCTGGATCGCAGCGGTGGGCGGCATGGACTGCGATCAACACCAAGTGCGCCAAGTCCTCTCCCGCTGCACCGCGCGCCTGGCCGATACGGTCATCCCCTACGGCGACAGCGCACCAGCGCTCA
>Ga0335394_10001185_pt1 | contig 29025 bp, 27 predicted proteins | sample MAT03_FD_205741 | JGI IMG/M metagenome (GOLD analysis project Ga0335394, IMG submission 205741) | Freshwater microbial communities from Lake Fryxell liftoff mats and glacier meltwater in Antarctica - MAT-03 (spades assembly) (version 2) ...
ACCGGTCTGCTGAAAAATATTGACAAGTTCCGGTCGATTATTGCCACCCTCAATTCCTACGTCGAGCACTCTACGCGCTACCACCACATATCGTCCTGTGTGCGGGTAGGCGAAAAACAATATCCCTCGCTCTACAAAAACTATGTGAAACTGGCCCAAACGCTCGACGTTCGGAAACTTCCCGAACTCTACATCGAAACCACCAGCGAGATCAATGCTTTTGCCAGCGGCATCGAGCATTACAGCATTCAGCTTAATTCGGCCCTGATGGACATTCTGACCGAGCGCGAAATGATGGCGATTCTGGGTCACGAACTGGGCCACGTCAAGTGCGACCACATGTTCTACAACACCTTCACGTATTTCATCGTCTATTTTGGCGGCTCCATTACCAGTGTTATTCCACCCCCGTTCAACAGTGCCCTCGACATCAGTGTGCAACTGGCCCTGCTGGAATGGAGCCGCCGGGCCGAGTTTTCGGCAGACCGGGCCGCGCTGCTGGCTACGCAGGATGTAGAAGCAGTGACCCAGGCCCTGAGCAAAATTGCCGGCTATTCCAAAACCCTCAGCGACCCCGTTAACGTAGAAGCCATTCGGGAGCAGGCCGATTCGTTTGAAGAGTATGTGGATGATAACTGGATGGCGAAGTTCATTAAGGTGCAGGCAATGCTGCGTCAAACGCATCCATACACGGTACTGCGGGTGAAAGAAATTCTGGCCTGGGCCGAATCCGACCAGTACCAACAGATTCTGAGCGGCAATTACCGCAAACTCTCCGATGCCCCCGCACTGGCGACCGGCGACCCGGATTCGCCCACGAGCGGCCAGAAACTCACATCGGCCTTTTCGTCGGGGCTGTCGGGACTAAAATCCTTCTCGGGCCTCAAAAAGTAGCATTCCCATTTCATTTTTCATATCCAATTATAATTAACCCCCAATCCCCATGAACCAAGTCCGTGTATCTGTGTACGCCCTTGCGCTGGCGTTAAGCGTAACGTTCAGTGCCTGTAGCGAGAAAAAACAGGCGTCTGCCACCGAAACAACCACAACCACCGAGTCGGTAGCCACCGACACCAAACCGGCAGAAACGGCTTCGGCCAGTACCGGTTCGAGCGATGTGGACAACGCCTTGGACGAATACGAAAAATCCGTCGGTGAGTATAAGGGCGTGATGGACCGGGTGAAAAAAGGCGAAGTAGGCGCGATTCAGGAAATTCAAACCCTGACCATCAAGATACAAACGATTATCGCCCGCGTTCAAAACCAAGACGGCACCCTTAAACTAACCCCCGAACAGGAAGCACGCTCCAAAAATATTTCGGAGAAGTACGCAGCGGCTGTTCAGTAAACTTAATCCCGACCATCAATCATGCAACCAACCATCACGCACACCAAAGCCACGCCCATGCAGCGTTTTCTGGCTTACTTTATCGACAGCCTTGTTGCTTATGTCCCGATTTTTCTGCTGGGGCTTGTTTCCTATAAGCTCGCCATGATAGGCTACGTACTGGCACTGGTCTACTTCCTGCTCCGCGACGCGCTGCCCATTGGTAACGGCCAGGGACTGGGCAAAAAACTGATGGGCATCAAAGTTATCAAAGAAGATACCCGGCAGCCTATCCTGGGCGACTATGTAGCGGCCCTGGTCCGGCAAATATCCCTCATGATTCCCTTCGTGAATTTGTATGATATGTGGCTGGTTGTGAGCGATGGAAAACGACTGGGCGATGGCTGGGCTAAAACCGAAGTGGTGCAGGCATAGAAATCGGGATGCGTTTGGCCAACGCGCAAACCATCTCGTTTTTTTTCGTTCCGAACCCGTTTGATTGACCGTGCAGCAAGTAATTGGTTAATGGCCGATGAGGGCTGGCAGGAGGTTAAACTGGGACGGGTATTTTCTAGCAAAAGTCGAGTCGAAGCGGGCAAAAAAGCCGATGACCAAACTCGCTTTCGCCTGAAGGACTCCACCTACAGTGGTTATTTAGGGCTTGCTGAAAAAGTATGACGTATAAAACAGTACTTTTAAATTAGGTTTCCAAAAAAATATAAAAAATTGATTATCAGCATATTATATTCTTTTTTAAATCTAAAATGCTAATTTTTATAAAAGTATCGAAATGAAAAGCAACGAATAATAGAATTAAGTGCAAGGTTTTTTGGCTATTTACTCAAAAAACCTTGCACTTGATATTCAAAAATAGACCATAATATATTTATTATCAGCCATTTATACTTTTTCAGCAAGCCCTAAATATTTGAAACATTCTTTTGGTGATAAACCAGTTGTCCCAACAAGATCAGGCCCAAAAGAAGTTTTTAACTTCGCCGAGTTTGGCTTTGCGTCGCCACTTGCTTAACATACGTTTGAAAAATTTTCGGGTAGCCGTGCTTGTGTGATGTTTGAAGCCCCGGCATTGTGAACAGCGGCAAGGTTTAGTTTTCATTAGTTTACGTTTTTTGCTCCACGTGGGGTGTAAAGGCTGCAAGTTACTCGTTTTCAGTTGAAAAAACCTCCTCATCCATTAGCCCTTTGGGGCGTTGGGTGCAGTTGCCAAGCTGTTACGGAGTTAGTCAGCATCCGGCGACAATTATCAGTATTGAAATTAAGTGTCGTTTACCTGATTAAGCACCATTAACTTTTCAAAATTAGATTTCAAGTCAGAAACAAATCTAAAAAAGGTTAAAACTTTCTCGTTCGCTCAACTACTCCACAAACTCCAAATCTTTGCCGAAAGTTTCTTCGGTTTTGAAGAGTGCCCAAAGTGCCAAACCGTAGCAGATAATTCCCAAAATAGCCGCCGCGCCGAGTGTTCCAAAGGTGGGCTTAAATGCCTGAAAAGTCAAGCTCATCGGAATGACCATGCCACGCACTACGCTCGGCACGGATGTAGTGGCTGTGGCGCGGAGATTGGTGCCGTAGAGCTCGGCCACCATCATTAAGTACAGGCCAATGTAGCCCGTACAAAGCCCCGCAAAAAAACAAATGACGTACAAAGTAGTAACGCTCGAAGCCCCCGCAAATAAATAAGTAGCTGCAAAACAAGCACTTAGTAGCATCAAGTAGCCAATGGCTTTGCGCCGCGACTGTATCCATTGGCTCAATGGACCACTCACAAAATCGCCAGCGGTGAGGCCAAAATAAATAAACATGACGCATTTGCCTGGCGAAACAGGCTCGGCAATACCCAATGCTTTGCCAAATTCGTTGCCGAAAGTGGCCAAAATACCCACGACAAACCAAGTCGGAATGCCAATAGCCACACAGCGGGCATATTTTTTGAATTGTGGCCAGCTGCTAAAAAAATAAAAATAATTTCCCCGATTGACAGGTTGTGCTTTTAGTTTTTGAAATATTCCCGATTCAAAGACATTAATGCGCAGCAGCAACAGCAAAATACCCATGCCGCCACCCACCAAGTAGGCCGTGCGCCACTCAAACATATCTTGCGTGATGTAGGCCGCCGCCGCGCCTAAATAGCCCACACCCGCCACCAGCGTGGGGCCAAGACTGCGAATTTTGGCGGGAACAATCTCCGAAACCAGCGTGATAGCCGCCCCAATCTCGCCCGAAAGCCCCACGCCGGCCACAAAACGCAGCAGCGCGTAGGTTTGGGGGTCTTGCACAAAACCGCAGGCAATGTTGGCCAACGAATATGTAATGATAGACCCAAAAAGCACCGAAAGACGACCTTTTTTGTCGCCCAGCACGCCCCACAAAATGCCGCCTAAAAGCAAGCCAGCTTGTTGCCAGTTTAAAATATATGTACCCCAATGCGATACTTCGGCCTCCGAAAAACCCAGCGATTTGAGGCTCGGCACGCGCACAATACTGAAAATGAGCATGTCATAGACATCAACAAAAAACCCCAAAGCCGACACAATGACAGGCAAACTAAACAATGCGCGGTAATGGGAAGCTTCCAAAATTCAGGTTTAGGTTATAAAAAATTGATGCGTTTTTGTAGTTCGTACTTATTCATTCCAGTTGTATTTTTGATTGAAAGGGCCAGCTATGGTTTGCATCGAATCGCTATTTTATTAATGCCAAATGAGTAGCTTGGGGTAGGGTATCTATTTGGTGATGAATCAGTTATGTGGTGTTTACGGCCTTCTTTTTTTTACAAATATAGTTATTCTTCCAAAAAATCAAGGTCTTTGTCGTGGGTTTCGGCAATGGTGAGTGTGCAGTAAAAACCAAGCACAAAACAGATAACGCCTACGATGGCAGCGGCATAAATGGGCGTGGAAATGGGCTTAAAATACCCGTAAATTCCCGTCATCAATATCACCATACCCCGCACCATGTTTGGAATGGTGGTGGCAGCGGTGGCGCGGAGATTGGTGCCAAACTGCTCGGCCCCGATGGTAACAAACATGGCCCAGTAGCCAATGCCAAAGCCCATTATCAAGGCCAACGAATAAAACATGGTAACCGACTGAATGCCCGCAAACAAGTAAATCAAGCAGCCAAGCAGCGTGAAGGCCATCATCAAAGCCACTGCTTTTTTGCGCGACTGCAAATATTGACTCAAAAAACCGCTCGATAAATCGCCCACGGCCAAGCCCACGTAGCACCACATAATGGCCAGCCCAGGTTTAATTGGTTCAACAATGCCGAGCGCCTTGCCGATTTCGTTGCTAAAAGTGGCCAAAATACCAATGACAAACCAAGTGGGCAGGCCAATACCGATGCACTTAATGTATTTGATGAAACGTTCCCGATTGGTAAAAAAGGAAAAAAAATCGCCTTTGACTACCTTCTTTTGAGACGAAATCTCTTTGAACATTCCCGACTCGATAACGCCCACCCGCAGCAGCAGCAGGCCAAAGCCCAAACCGCCTCCCACAAAGTAAGCCACGCGCCAATCGCCGAAAATCTCGACGGTGAAGTACGCCACCACTGCCCCAAAAAGACCAATACCTGCCACCAACGAGGTGCCAATGGCGCGGAGCTGTTTGGGCAAAATTTCGGAAACCAGCGTAATGCCCGCGCCCAGCTCGCCGGCCAAACCTACCCCCGCCAAAAAACGCAAGTATTTATACAACTCGGTGGCGGGCAAAAAGGCGGTGTCCTGAATAAATCCGCAGGCAATATTGGCAATAGAATACGTAATAATAGACCCAAACAACACCGAAAGGCGGCCTTTTTTGTCGCCCAACACGCCCCACAAAATGCCGCCAATGAGCAAGCCGCCCATTTGCCAATTTAAAATACTGGCTCCCACGCTCGACACTTGCTGCTCGTCTAAGCCCAACGATTTGAGGCTCGGCACACGCACAATTCCAAACAGAAGCAGGTCATAAATATCAACAAAGTAGCCCAGTGCGGCCACAATAACGGGCAAACTAAACAGGTGTTGTAAGTCAGTTTTAGGAGTAGTGGGGTGGGTCATACAGTGGTTAGGTTCAAGATTGTTTTGCAATTATAACAAAAACGTCGATTTGTTTCAAACAAACCGACGCTTTTGCCCAACATTTCGGCTGGTTTATTTGGCATATTTTTTCCAAACGCCCAAAATAGCTCCCATCGCAGCACAACTTACGGCACTAAAACCAGCATTGAGTACTGACAAAGCCACTGGTTTCATTTCGTAGGCATTGTTGGTAAAAATATTGCCGCCAATCAACGCAGCTCCAATCAATGCCCCAGTCATTGCGCCCGTTCGTAGCGTGCTGATTTGCATAGATTTAAACAACAACGCCATTGCATAAGCACCAATTAGATAAGTAATAAAACTAACCGCAAAAGACGAAACATTGCCGCCACTTGCTTTTAATTTGGCCTCGGTTACACCCGTGAGTGCTATCCACGAGTCTTGAAAAACGATGTACCAAACAGCCCCCAAAATAAAGGTAGCGACGGCGGCCGCTCCAACGGCCAAGTAATTGACTTGCAAAGATTTCATTGGTTTGTTTGATTAAGGTGAAAGAAAGGAAACACCACAAAACTATCATAAATTTTTGTTAGTGCGGCATCAGTCCAAGAACGAATAATTAGCCCCAATTGCAATTTGTTTTTTGCCGATTGTAACTTCGTAACGGTCAAATTTTTTACTTTGTTTTTGGCTTTAGATTCGTCGTGTATGCTATGGCAACCATGGTTTATTGGGCAATGAAGTAGTCCCAGGCGGCTTTGGCAATTTGGGCAATAAGGGCATCATTGGTCTTTTCGTCTTCCCGCGAATTGGTTACAAAAACGGCAATGGCAAAAGCCTCGCCATTGGGAAGTTGCACAATTCCTACGTCGTTGGTAGCCGCCACAACGCCATCTTTTGAGCCCGAATAGCCCGTTTTGTGCGCCACAACAGTACCTCTTGGCAACAAACCCTTTATTTTGTTGGGTCCAGTAGCAGTATTTACCATCGTTTGCCAAAGAAAGTCTTGACTATTTTTGGCGAACAGTTTCTGCTCATAAAATTTTTGGAGCAGTTCGACCGCTGCCGTTGAAGTACTCCAATTGCTAAACTGCACCAGCCAATCTCCTTGCATGGCTTCTTCGTTGGTAGCAATGGCCACGTCTTTTACGCCCAAACCATGCACGTAGTCGTTTACTTTTTGGGGGCCACCCACCAGTCTGAACAGCAGGTCGCAGCCAACGTTATCGCTCTGGGCAACGGTATATTTTAACACCTCGCTCAGGGGCAGTTCTACGTTTCCGTCGGGGTATTTTTCGCGCAGTGGACTCCAGAGGTTGGGCAATAAATCGCTTTTTTTAACAAATATTTTGTGGTCTAAACGCAGCGTTCCCTTATCCACCTCGTGCAGCACGGCCAGTGCCAAATGAAACTTATAAACGCTCTGCATGGGCAGGTGTTTTTTTGCATTTAGGGTCGTTAATTGATTGGTTTTGAGATTTAAAACGGCCACACCCACCTCCGCGCAGGCCGATTTGACAATCTGCTCCATGCGTTGTTTCAAGGCTTTTTGTGCCATGCACGCACCCGAAAAAAGCACCAATGCCCCCGAAAAGAGCAACCAATAAAAACGATTTGATTTCATGTTGTTTTGCTAAAAAAGTGTTTTGATATACTGGCGTTTATTTTTCATTGTATTTCCCCAGCGCATCGTCTAATTTTTGGCGTTTGTGTAGTTCCGAAAAATCAATTTCCAAATGCACGGAAAACTCTTTTTCGGTTTGATAAATTTGGAGTTGATGCGTTTTTGGGTAGCGCAATTCTAAGCGTTATGGTGCAACATCAAATGACGATGGTGCGGGGCGCATCTTTGTAAAAATCTGTAAAAAATATCGGCTATAATAGGAGCTACGAGTGCGTCAAAAGGCGGTTTTTTTCTGGTAGAATTATTTCGCGCTACTCATTTATATCAAAAAAATAAAAAAAGTCCTTAAATTTAATCTCATAAACAATGCTTTGTCGGGGTGTAAAAAGATATGAATTGCTTTGCTCACCCTCAAATTTAAAGACATATTTATCAAGCATGAATCCTTTTTTTATCGTTCAATGCTTTTAATTCGTTTATCAACTGCTTTTTTTTAGGATTTAACAAATAGGCTTCTCGCATTTCGGCTTGTGTTTGACGTTTGCGTTTTTTGAGGTGCTCGGCTAATGCAACTCCGTTGCGCTCCTCTTGTGTTAATGTCTCTCTGATTACGATTTCCATGATTAGAGTGCTTTGGTTCTATTCTCAAAATCAACAATTTTCTCTAATACGCCCTCACACCTTTGCCTTCGTAGTAGTTTACAAAGGCTTTATTTACTACACGGTTGCCACCTGGGGTGGGGTAATTGCCCGTAAAATACCAGTCGCCAGTGTGCAGCGGGCAGGCAACGCGCAGATTTTCAACGGTTTGGAAAATAATAGACAGCTCGGCTTTTAGGTCGTCGGGTTTCACGATTTGTGCTATTTTGGCCGACACTTCTTCGGGCGTGAATGGGTCAAAGAGTGCTTTTACGTAGTTGGTTTGGTAGGCATTGCCCGTTTCGATGGCAGCCACGCACTGCGCGTACACTTCGTCTTGCAGGTTGTCTAAGCCCCGTTCTTTGAGAAGCTGCAAAGCCGCGCGGAAAGCCACAAAGTCTTTTACTTTCGACATATCAATGCCGTAGCAATCGGGAAAACGAATTTGCGGCGACGACGACACAATCACGATTTTTTTGGGGCCGAGGCGGTCGAGCATTTTCAAGATACTTTTTTCGAGTGTTGTACCGCGCACAATCGAATCGTCAATGACCACTACGGTATCAACTCCTTTTCTAACCACCTCATAGGTAGTGTCATAAACGTGCGCTACCATGTCGTCGCGGTTTGAATCGTCGGTAATAAAGGTACGTAGTTTTACGTCTTTAGACACCAATTTTTCAATTCTTGGCCTAAACGACAGCAGTTTGTTCAATTCGTCGGGGGGCAGCGATTGGTCGGCTACGGCCTGGATACGTTTTTGGGCTAAATAATCTTCTAAACCTTCAATCAAGCCAAAAAAGGCGGTTTCGGACGTATTGGGAATATAAGAGAAAACGGTGTTTTCGAGGTCAAAATTGATTTCTTCCAAAATTTGTGGAATCACCAATTTGCCCAATATCTTGCGCTCGTTGTAAATGTCGGGGTCAGATGCCCGCGAAAAATAAATGCGTTCAAAGCTGCAAGAACGCTTTTCGAGGGGTTTCAATATTTGGTGTTCGCCATATTCGCCGTACTTGTCAATGATGAGCGCGTGGCCAGGCTTTATTTCCTTTATTTCTTCGTATTTAACATTAAAAGCAGTTTTGATGGCTGGTTTTTCGGAAGCCACCACCACCACTTCATCGTCGGCATAATAGTAAGCTGGACGAATACCCGAGGGGTCGCGCACTACAAAAGCTTGGCCTGAGCCTGTCATGCCACACATGGCAAAGCCGCCGTCGAAATCGCGACAGGAGCGGTGCAACACCCGCACCAAGTCCATGTTGTCTTCGATGATGTCAGAAAGGTCAGGATTTTCGTAGATACCCTTAAAACGGTCAAAAACGCGCTGGTTTTCTTCGTCCAAAAAGTGCCCAATTTTTTCCATGACCGTTATAGTATCTGCCTTGTCTTTGGGGTGTTGGCCCAACGAAACCAGTTTGTCAAACAGCTCGTCCACGTTGGTCATATTGAAATTGCCCGCCGCTACCAAATTGCGGCTGCGCCAGTTGCTTTGGCGCAACATGGGGTGGCAGCTTTCAATGTCGTTGCTGCCGTGTGTGCCGTAGCGTAGGTGCCCCAACCAGACTTCGCCCGTAAACGCCACGTTTTCTTGCAGCCACTTGGCATCGTATTTTAGCTTTTTGTCGGTTCCTTTTAGGTCTTTAAAAGCCTTCTTAAACTTGGAATTTATTTTTTTGAACAAGTGCGTAATGGGCTGCTGCTCCACCGACCGATACCTACTGATGTAGCGATGGCCAGGTGGCACGTCAATTTTAATGTTGGCCACACCCGCGCCGTCTTGTCCGCGATTGGCCTGTTTTTCCATCAATACATAGAGTCGATTGACGGCATAAAACGGAGATTCGTATTTATCAATGTAATATTGAAGCGGCTTGCGGAGGCGAATGAGGGCAATTCCACATTCGTGTTTGATAGCGTCGCTCATAATTTAGCAAGGAAGATTGGGTGATTGTGCAAGATTAACACAAAGTTAAGAAATCGAATCGCAAAGCAGGTATTAAATTCTAAGAAAGTTTAGAAAAGCCACAATGGGCTACTGCAAACGATGCACAGGTCGATAAAAATTATTTATCGTTTTCGCACTGGACAATTTCCGCTAATATTGTGCAGAACTGCGTGCTAAGTGTCCAAACTTAATTGCGTTTAAGGAAAAGATTTAGTCTTGGCACTTATTTAGGCACGTAATGTTACAAACCGTCAAACCTTAACAATTTTATGAAATCCTTATTTGCAATTCTTTTTGTTTGTCACTCCGCCGCAGTCTTTGGTCAGTCGGCTGCCGAGCAGGCCGTAATGAACGTCGAAAAACAACGTTTTGAGGCCCAAATTAAAAAAGACTTTGTGGTACTCGAAATGCTCCTATCAGACGATTTGGTTTACAACCATTCTAACGGCAATACTGACAGCAAAATCACTTATATTCAGTCTATTAAAGATGGCAAATCGCAGTATGATGAGATAAAATTGGAAGAAATAAAGGTACGAATATACGGCAAAACGGCGGTCATCAATGGGGTTTGTGCCATTAAAACGCCCACCAATTCCAATCTGAGAATACGCTACACCGATGTTTACGTAAAGCGCAAAGGCCAGTGGCAGTTGGTGGCGTGGCAGTCGTTCAAAATGCCGTAGTTAGAGATTTGCCCGAAAAGAAATGGCGTGCAACCCGCCTGCCACGTGCTGAATGGCGTAGGCGTACGAAAACCCAAATTTTGAAGTTTGGGTCAATATTCCAAACGAAAACCCCGCCGCACCGCCGCCTGTGGGCAGACGCATTTCTTGGCGGCGCAAGTGGTTGTATCCCAGCAATAAACGAAAGTTTTTGTGGAGCAATACTTCTGTTCCAATGGCCAAATGTCGCGCTAATTTTTCGACAATAGACACTTTTTTGACAACTCGGTTGCCGTTGCTATCAAAATTAAAGCCTATGGCGGGGTCGTTGTAAACAATGTTCCACTGATAAACATGGTGAGCCGTGATGGAAAACCGCAGCGGCATAAAACGTGGCTTGAACGTAACGCCCAACTGCACATCAAAAGGCAGCTCCGACTCGTCGGTAGGGGAGTAGCGTTTTAAGAAAAAACCCGCATTTTTTACGGCCATTCCAAAAGTAAAATCTTGTTTGGGGTGTTTGAAGGTAGCCGCCAAGTCGGCTACTGCCGCCCACGACTGGTAGCTCTCAATACCCGAACCAACCATTTTCAGCGTCGCTCCTACCGTAATATTGCCTTCGGTACGGGCGTGCGCAACCGACAGGGCGTAATCGGCGGCAGAAAAACTCCCCAACTCGTTGCCAGCGGCATCGGTCAAGGGCATGGTGCCGTAGTGCAGATACTGCATACCCACCGCCCACCGCTGGCGCGTGGGCAATCCATAAAAAAACGTGGACAATCTGGCCCCTGCCAAATAAGGTGCCAGCGTCAGCGTGGCTTGGTTGTGGTGGGTAGAGTCGAGCAAAGCTGGCGATGCCCAAATGTGGCTCACGTCACCCGTCCCCGAAACCCCCACGCCCCCCAAACCATTGAGCAGGGCGTTGGCAGGAAGATTTAAAAATGTAAACGCCTGCTGGCCGCCCAAACTTTGCGCAACACCGCGACTCGTCCAGCAGAGAAATACCAAAATACAAGCTACCCGCCATTTCACGCTTTTCATTCGGATTTTTTTATGAGAAGACCCACCACCTCAAACCGCTCAAAAACTTGCTCGGTATGCGGGGCATCGGCCAATTCTTCGGTCAAATCTTGGCCTGCCCAGTGTTCGTAGTGCTTGCCATCGCGCCACAACCGCGACTTTTTTACGTCGTAGATTATCCCCTTGAATGCCACCCAAATATCCTCTTTATCTTGGCCATTTCGCAAAGCAAGTTGGGCTATTGAATAAGTTTTTGTCATAAAATTTGTAACTATTTCAAAAAAAACGGATATTCGAGCGCAATATTAACCCATTGACTTTTGTTTCTATTCTATACAGACAAATAGTTTTACTTTAAAAACAACGAACTAACAAAAATATGAAACGAATTATTACATTTCTGGGAGTAATTATGGTGATGGGCCTGATGGTGGTGCAGAGTGGTTGTAAACAAACGCCAAAGCCACTTTCCGAAATTATTGGCCGAGTTTGGGTGCCGCAAACAGTACGCCAAGGTAGCACCCTTGTTTATACAAGAGGCGGTGCCGCCACCTCATCAGGCTACGCCAATTGGCGTTTAGATTTGAGCAGTCCTTCGTCGGTTACTTACAGAGAATTTGACGGCAACTCTTTCTCTGGCCAGTGGGAGGTACAAGAAACGGGAACAGGCAACAAGTTAATACTCAAAAACTTAAACCCGCAACCAACAAACACCAACGGAACGATTGAGTTTACGATTAACTCATCAAGTGAGTCAGAATTTAACATCACACGCACCACGTCGAGCCAAAAGACAGGCGGTACTATCAACAATTACGCCCTGGTAACGCCTTAATATTTCATTTACTTTTTGAAGCCGTTTTCTATAAGAGAACGGCTTTTTTATTTTTCAAATTCAAGCATCTCTCCATGACCCGAACAGAAATAGCAAATTTGGGCGAATTTGGCCTCATCAATCGAATTGGCGCGCAGTTTACGAATGTACTCCCCCAAACCATCAAAGGTATCGGCGACGACGCGGCCGTAATTGACAACGGCGGCAACGAATACCTGCTCATCAGCACCGATATGCTCGTTGAGGGTGTTCATTTTGATTTAAGCTACACGCCACTCAAACATTTAGGCTACAAAGCTGTGGCCGTCAATGTGTCGGATATTGCAGCCATGAACGGAACCCCGCGCCACATCACCGTTAGTTTGGCGTTGAGCAATCGGTTTTCGGTAGAGGCCATAGACGAACTTTACGCGGGCATCAAAGCCGCTTGCGAAGATTACAAAATAGACTTGGTAGGCGGAGACACGTCGGCATCGCGCGCGGGGTTGGTCATCTCGGTTACGGCTACGGGCGCAGTAGCCAAAAATGCCGTGGCTTATCGCAGCGGAGCCAAGCCCAACGACATCGTGTGCGTAACTGGCGACCTGGGCGGGGCATTTTTTGGGCTTCAAACCCTCGAACGCGAAAAACAAGAATACTTGGCAAACCCCGAGATGCAACCCCAACTCGACGAGAAAGCTTACGTAGTGGGCAGGCAGCTCAAACCCGCCGCCCGCACCGACGTGGTTTATGAGTTGCAGGAAGCGGGCGTAGTGCCTACTTCGATGATTGACATTTCTGATGGTTTGGCCTCTGAATTATTGCACCTGTGTTCGCAGTCGAAGGTAGGCGCTGCTATTTTTGAAGAAAACTTGCCCATTGACGACGCTACTCTACTGGCTGCCGATGAGTTTCAGATTAGCCACATCACCGCCGCCCTAAACGGCGGCGAAGACTACGAACTGTTGTTTACCATTGGCCAAGCCGACTACGAAAAAATCAAGAATTTAGCACAAATCAGCCTAATTGGCTACATCACCGACGACCCCACAAAAGTAGAGTTTGGCACCAAAGCGGGCGGGCGATTTGCCATTCAAGCGCAAGGCTGGAAACACCTCTAAAACAATGCAGGATTTTATTTTTTTGATTCTGATTGCCGTAATGGCTTTTTTGTACGCTTCGGTGGGGCATGGCGGGGCCAGTGGCTATTTGGCACTGATGGCTATTTTTAGTGTAGCGCCTTCGCTCATGAAATCGTCGGCTTTGATACTCAATATTTTTGTGTCGCTGTTGTCTTTCGCCCAGTTTTATCGCGCAGGTTTTTTCAACTGGAAACTATTCTGGCCTTTTGCTGTGGCCAGTATTCCAATGGCTTATTTTGGGGCTACGCTGCCCATCACCGACTCGCTTTACAAAAAACTGTTGGCCGCCGCCTTGCTCGTTGCCATTGCCCGTATTCTGTTTCAGCCTTCCAACAAAACTACGCTAACTCCTGCATCTTTACCGCTTAGCTTGGGCATTGGGGCCAGTATTGGGCTACTTTCGGGAATGTTGGGTATTGGCGGGGGCATTATTCTGAGTCCAGTTGTGTTGTTGCTGGGTTGGGCGCGGGTCAAAGAAACGTCCGCTATTTCGGCCTTATTTATCTTTGCCAATTCTTTATCGGGGCTGGCGGGCGTGGTCAGCAAAGGTTTCGCTCCTGACTATCAGCTCATCAGTTGGCTTATTGCGGCACTCATTGGCGGCGGCTTTGGCTCTTATCAGGGCAGTTTTAGGTTCAATGTCGCTACGCTGCGCTATATTTTGGCCAGCGTTTTGGTAATTGCCTGCGTCAAATTATATTTCACCTAACTTGTAAGACTTGCGGTAATCTTTTATCTTTGTGCCTTCAAAACTACTTAACTGGCGAAGTGGTGGAATTGGTAGACACGCACGTTTCAGGTGCGTGAGCCTTCGGGTGTGCGAGTTCGAGTCTCGCCTTCGTCACTGAGTTTTTTGCCCTCATTAGCGTTCAAACTGCTGATGGGGGCTTTTTTTTATAACTAACTTTGAGGGAGCTTGTCGGCGATACTACTTTGTTAGATGGGCGCTTTTCTGCAAATACTGCCGTGCCACGCACCTACTTTTTTTAAGCTAACAAAGTAGAATTAAACAATTACGCCTCGAAAATCCTGTGAGCGGCTAAGTCGTAAATGTTTCGCGTGTTTTACGGCTTACCACTCGCACAGCGTCCCCCATTTTGACGGAGGCCGTGCTGCGGGTAATTGCGTTCTGGCCAAAAAATATTTTGTGTCCTCTTTTGCGATACGATGCCAACATTTTGAGCGGTTCTTTGCCGTCTATTTGGCCCGTTTCGGGGTTTACGGTGGTTATAATGCAACGCGCACAGGGTTTTACGCCCCAAAAAGTAGCATTTCCTATTTCAAATTCATACCATTGGTCTTCGTCGTAGGGCAAAGTGCCTTCTACCACAAAATTGGGCCGAAAACGAGCCATTTCTATTGGTTCGGCAAGGCGGCTGTTCAGGTCGTCGAGCGAGGCTTGGCCAATGAGCAAATACGGAAAACCATCGGCAAAACTCACGTTGGTGTCAAAATGCGCGTAGGCAGGGTCGGCGAGACGGGCCGATATGTCGGGCATATAAACCAGCCGAACGTTTCGAGCCAGGACTTGACTCAACCAACGGTTGCATTCGTCGCTCACCACCACGGCTTCGACGGTGTCGTCCCAAATGCGCACCTGCAAGAGGTCGAAGGTTTGGGGCAAAAACGGTACGCGCAACGGCGCAAGCGGTAGGGTGCGGTGCGCGAGCAGCAGCGCATCGTCGGCCAAGGCTACGTCAATCAAAGCCATTTCGGGGTGTTCGCGTTGGCTCAAAAAGCGGTGATTGTCGTCCACTACCAGCCAGCGGCGGTCGTATTGCAAGCCCCGTTCTTCCAATTGGGCTTTTGGTAGCAAAATACCGCCCAACGATTTAACAGGATAAATCCAGATTTGGGACAGGGTGAGTTCGGTGTTCACTTTTGGGGGGCTTATATTTGCATTTGTCCAACAAAAATAGCTTTTCTACGCTTAAAAAAGACCATAATTTTCCGATAAGCAAGATCAGGGTGTCAAGTTTGTTATTTTATTGCCAAAAAATAGTTTCTTTGTGCATGGCGATCTAAAAAAACGCGAATGCCTTAAATTATGAAAACAACTCACTTTTTGACTGAACTCCTCGAAAAACAGCTGATTGACGACCAACAAAAAGCCCAAATAGAGACCTACGAACGAACACGCCCGATGTCTATTTACTGGGAGCTACGGGCATTGTTGTACGCGGGTATTGTTTTGTTTACGTCAGGAGCGGGTATTTTGATTTATCAAAACATCAACACAATTGGCCACGACATACTCATTGGTGCTTTGGCTTTGCTGACACTGGCGGGCTTTTGGTACGTATTTAGACACGCGGCGGCTTTTACAGTGGCCGAAGCCGCTCCCGCCAAACTCACCGATTTTGCGTTGTTGCTGTCGTGTTTGCTGTTTTTAGCACTTGAAGGTTACGTGCAGTATCAGTACAACCTATTTGGCCAGCGCTATGGCTTGGCCACTGCCATTCCTGCTTTTTTGTTTTTGGGTTTAGCCTATCGTTTCGACCACCGTGGGGTGCTTTCTATGGGCCTCACCGTTTTGGCTTCGTGGGCAGGGCTTTCGGTGGCACCGTTAGAAATACTGAAAAACGACTTTGGTAGTCACCCGTTGATTTATACGGCAGTAATTTTCAGCGTAGGGGCAATTGGAGCCGCCTTGTGGCTTGATTATAAAGCCATCAAAAAACATTTTACTTACACTTATTTGGTGCTAATGGGCAATCTGTTTTTTGTAGCGGCACTGGCGGGACTTTTTTCAATGGAAACGAAAAGACTGTTTTTTGTCCCTCTTATTGCCTTGGCTTGCTTTGTCTTCGTGCGCCACGCGCGCGCGCAACAATCATTTTTGTTTTTGTTGATGGCCGTGATTTACGGTTATGTGGCGCTGAGTTATCTATTTTTTAGAGTGGCAGCTCTTTCTTCGAGCGATTGGATTTTTTCTGTGGGCTATCTTTACTTCTTTGCCACCGCTGGCGGCGTGGTTTGGTTTTTTCTGAACTACAAAAAATGGTTGGCCAAGTAGCCAAGCATTTTTTAATCGGTAAAAATTTAGACTAAAAATCTTCGTCAATCGCAAATTGGTGCATTTCTTTTTCGGAAGTGCTATTTTTAACGCCAGGTTTTTGGTATTCTCCCACTCGCTTTTCAAAGAAATTGGTTTTTCCTTGCAGCGAAATCATGTCCATGAAATCAAAGGGGTTGGTCACGTTGTAGATTTGTTGCAGACCCAGTGACATCAGCAGGTGGTCGGCTACAAACTCAATGTACTGGTTCATCAGTTTGGCATTCATACCAATCAAAGACACGGGCAGTGCGTCCGTTACAAAATCTTGCTCAATGGCCACGGCATCGCGAACGAGGTCATAGATGGTTTCGCTGGGCAATTTATTTTCGATGTGCTGCGTATAGAGCAAACAAGCAAAATCGCGATGCAGACCCTCATCGCGCGATATAAGTTCGTTTGAAAACGATAAGCCCGGCATTAAGCCACGGTTTTTGAGCCAAAAAATGGAGCAAAACGACCCCGAGAAGAAGATGCCTTCTACTACGGCAAAAGCAATGAGTCGCTCGGCAAATGAGCCGTTTGAAATCCAGCGGAGTGCCCATTCGGCTTTGCGCTGCACGCAAGGCACGGTGTCAATGGCCCGCAGCATTTTGTCTTTTTCGGTGGGGTCTTTTATGTACGTATCAATCAACAACGAATAGGTTTCGGAGTGAATGTTTTCCATCATAATCTGAAACCCATAGAAGCATTTGGCCTCGGCATACTGCACTTCGCTGAGGAAGTTTACGGCCAAATTTTCGTTCACGATGCCATCTGAAGCCGCAAAAAATGCCAATATATGGGATATAAAGTGCCGTTCTCCGTCGTTGAGGGTTTCCCAATCTTTCAAATCAGGCGAAAGGTCTATTTCCTCAGCCGTCCAAAAGGAGGCTTCGTGGTTTTTGTAAAACTGCCAAATATCGTGGTGTTTGATGGGAAACAACACAAAACGATGGGGGTCTTCGACCAAGATTTTTTCTTCTACGACGGTAAGCTGGGACATAGTAGATTTTTTAAAATATTTCAACAAAACTACCTTTTTTAACGCTTTGTCAGAACTTGATGTTTACAATATTTTTAAATTAGTGCAAAAAATTATATTGCGGTTTTTGTAACTACTGCATTTTCAATACCTTCGTTTAATAAATTCTTTTTTTATTACTATCCGTCGTGCAGCGTTTTTTAAAAACTTTTCTCAATACCATAACAACCGGTCGTTTGGCCAAATGGCAACGGCAGCGCGTACCCGTGCTGATGTACCATAAAGTGTCAGATAAACGCACGGACAACTTGACGGTAAGCGTGGCTCAGTTGGCGCAACAGTTGGCGTTTTTGAACGACAACAACTACCGGTATGTGTCTATTGCCGAGCTACAAGCCGCACCGCACTGCCTGCCCAAAAAAGCCATCTTACTTACTTTCGACGATGCCTACGCCAATAATTTGGAATGGGCATATCCTATTTTGAAAAAATACGGGGCAAAAGCCACCATTTTCGTTCCCACGGCCTTCGTGGGCAAAACCAGCAGTTGGGACTTCAACGCCGAGCCGCTGCTTTCGGTAGCTCAACTGCGCCAGTTGGACAAAACGGTATTTGAATTGGGGTTGCATTCGCACACGCACCTTAATTTCAAAGACGCTACGCTCAACCAAATGCGCCAAGAAATTGCCCAAAACGTGGCTTTTTTTACCGAAAACAACTTGCCTTTTGTGCCAGCTTTTGCATATCCCTACGGCGGGCGGCCTCAAAACGCAAAAGTCAGGCAAGACATGTACGCGCTATTTGAAGAGTTTGGCCTCGCATGGGCTTTTCGCATTGGCAATCGGCTCAATGGCTGGCCTTTTGCCAATACGTACGAAATTCAGCGACTCGATGTGCGCGGTGTCGAATCTTTCGCGGCCTTCAAAAATAAAGTAAAATGGGGTAAAATTCTGTAAATCAGCTGTTTGTTGTTGCGCAATTACTTATCCAACGGTTTGGTGTAAGGTAGGCCATGAAGTAACTTTGTAAAGTTATTTTTACGTTTACTAACACGCTTTAAACATGGCCTTTTTATCTTACATTCGTTTGTTAGGTTGTCTTTTGTTGACTGCCTGCACTTTATTTGCTGCCGCCCAAGTGCGCAAGCCCGATATGCTTTACAAAAAAGACAAAAGCATCATTGAGGCCGTTGTTGTAGAAGTAGGAGAGAATGAAATACAATACCGTCGTTTTAGCAATCCGCAGGGGCCTGTTTATTCGGTCAAAAAATCGGAGGTTTCTAAAATTGTTTATACCAACGGCGAAACCGAAGAACTACTAACGACCGTAAAACCCGAAAAGAAAAGTATTGCCAAGCAAACTTCCCCCGAAAAAACTGACAAAGAAACGGCCAAAAAAACCCAAGAAAAGTCCGTCAAAGAGCCACAGAAAGAAGTAGCCAAGGCTCCCAAAGAACCCCGTACCAACTCCGAGTCGGGCGGCATTGGGTTTAGGATAGGATTGCGTGGAGGGGCCAATTTAAGTACTACTTCGGCTATAGCAGACGCGAGCGAAACATTGGATTACGCGCTTGGATACCACGGCGGATTGGTATTTAATATTGGGGGCAAAAATTTTTCTGTCCAGCCCGAGGTGCACTACGCCCAATTTGGCCTCAAAGTTGAAGATAGTGAGTACAAAGCGCAAGCTTTGTTCAATACCCTTACGGTGCCGCTTTTGTTGAAATACAGTATTGGCACGGGCAATTTGCGCTTTTTTGTCAATGCAGGTGGCTACGGCAGCTACGCCCTAAATGGCCAAGTCAAAATTACTGACAAAGATACTGGTGAAACCGAAATTATTAAGTCGGACTATAAAAATGCCACCACCAACGAGGGCCGCCTCGAATTTGGGGCAGTTGCAGGCGCAGGCGTTACTTTTATGCTTGGCCGCACTGAGTTGTTTTTAGACGGTCGTTATTATTATGGCTTGGGTAACAACGCCGAAAAAGTGGCTGGCGTAAAACAAGAGTTTTTGCGCACTATTCAAGTCGGTTTTGGAGTATTGATTCCGTTGGGCAAATAAACATTTTCTAAATTCTGTTTATCATGAAAAAATCACTGATTTCGCTTTTGTTTATTGTGCTGGCGAGCCTGGTTAGTCGTTCACAAAATACCGTTTATTTTACAAATGGCAACGCCATTGAAGCGCAACTGGCCGAAGCCACTGGCGAAAAACTCAAGCTGAACGTGATGCGCGGGCAATCGTTGGTGAAATATGCGCATCCGCGCAGCAAAATCGCTTTGGCTTTTAATGCCAACGGAAACTACTTGGCCATCTCTGAACTGGCCGCAAGCGACACCGAAGCCCAGCAGCAAATCAACGATTTTTTGAACGCGCCCGCCCGTCAAGTGCCTTACGACCTCATCATTACGCGCGAGCCCAAAGTAATCCAGGCCAAAATATCGTACGAAAGCGACGATGCCGCCAACTACCAAACCCTCAAAGGCGAGTCGGCTTCTATCAATAAGAAAGACATCGTAGCTATTATTTACGAAGATGGCCGCCACCAGTTTGTGCCACCCATTGATGAGCAGATTGCCGCCCTGCTGGGGAGTGTCCACGAAGAAATACGCCAAGCCGAAGTGGCTCCGCCCGCTACGCCACAACCTGCGGATGTAGCTGCTGTGGTAGAAAGCACTCCTGCCGCAACTACGACTGCCGAGCCAGTCGCCAAAACTGCCGAAAAACCAAGAGCCACACCAAGCCGTGCCAAGCCAAAACCCGTACTAAACGACGAAGAATACAAAAGCTACAGCGAAAAAGCCCTAACCAAAGTAGGCGAATTTGGGGCTTATCTAGGGATAATTGTGGACAAAACCAAAGATGCCGACGAAAAAGACAAGGCCATTGAGCAAGCCGCCAAACTCTTTATGCCCAATGCCACCATAGAAATAAGCTCGCTCAACCGACCTGGCACTGTCAAATACAAAGTGCAAGATTACCTCACTCGTTTGAAATTACTCCCCTACGGCTCGGCGACCATCGAGTGGACCGAAATCCAGTATATCAATGGCCTTACCCAAGCCGCCGATGGCAACTACTACGGCCTCATTAAAGGGCAGCAGACATTTATGGGCTATGACGACACCAAAAACCCCGTTTACAGCGACGTTACCCAGAAAGAAGTAAAAGTAAAGTTGCAATCGTACCAAAAACTGATAGAAGGCACCGAACAAGTAAATTGGGAAGTATTGCTGGGCAATGTCGGCGTGTCGCTGAATAAGTAAGTGCTGACGCGCAGCAAAAAATGAATAACTTAGCATAAAAAATGGGTTGCGTTCGCGCTGCTCATCATTTACCCAATCATGCCCACGTTCTTAAAAAAACTAAGTTGCTGCATTTGCCTCGCGGGAGGAATTTTGCCCGCGCTGGCGCAGCCCATTACGCGCCGCGACAACGACGAAATCAAACTCTTGGCCACCCGAAAGGTTGAAAAAGGGCTAAACGACCTCTTCAATACGCTCTCTTTTGAAGATTTGGGCGAATTTGAGCGCAAATCAATCATCACTGACAGCTACGCTACCAGCGGCAATAAGTTGTTCTACAATGCCGATGTTATTCTGGAAGACGACATTCAGCCCGACCGCGTGTCGTTCAAAAATGTGTTGGATTTGGTAGTAGATAAGTACCTGACCAACTTAGACTTGTTTTACTCAAAAGGCACCGAGCGTACCATATTTTTTACAAATATTGGTGTTTCAAATCTCAAAAAAGCAGATTACTACTACGTCAAGGTATTTTTTACGTCCACCTTTAAGGGCAAACACAAGCAGCTTCCCAAATCTTACGAACCCACCCAGCGCGTAGCCGAGGTACGGGCCGAACGTAATGGTAAAAAATGGGTAATTTCTATTTCGCGGGTAGCTTTTGTTACGCCCGCCGATTCGGTCAATTCGCCGCAAAACGAAGTAGCATTTGCCGCCATCGACAGCCTTCACAATGCCGCCGCCGAGGCCGAAGCTGCCACCGAGCGCGCCCGCAAGCAAGAACGTGCCGCCGAGCGCAAGGCCCTCGAAGCCTACAACCAACTCCTGGCCGAGGGCGACAAAGCCTTTGCCGCCAAAGACTACAACGAAGCCCTCGAAGCCTATACCGAAGCCGATAAACGCAACCGATACGACGACTTGCTGCCGCGCAGGAAGATTTATCAAGTAAAACGCGCCCTCGAACGCGCCCGCCAAACTGACATTGACCTCATACGCGAATACGGCACTGCCGCCGACTACGCCCGCAAACAACGCAACTACGATGAGGCCATTGCCAACTACCGAAAAATACTCGAAAAACGCCCCGATTCGGCGCAAGTGCTGGCTATTGTAAAAGAACTGGCCCAAAAAAGTAGGGTGAAAACTGAGTTTGACGAAAAATTTGCGGCGCGCAATTATAAAGAATTGCTTAAAGATTACGACCGCACCATTAAACAAGACAAAGACAACTCAGACTGGTATTTGGGCCGGGGCAAATGCCAATTGATGCTCAACGAAGACGACCGCGCCCTGAAAGATTTTAGCAAAGCCATCGAACTCGACTACGCCAACCTGGCCGCACTGATTGCCCGGGCGGAGTTGTACCAAAAACAAAAAAATTATCCCAAAGCCGTAGCCGACTACTCGGCTATGCTCAATATTACGCCCAAAAACCCCGAATTATATGCCCAAAGAGCAGCGCTGCGCGTAAAAACCAACAACCTCAAAAGTGCCTTTGAAGACTACGACAAAGCCGTAGAATTAGCCCCAAAAGTACCTGAGTATTGGTTTCAGAGAGGATTGCTTAAAATCAATAGTGTAGATTGGGAGGGGGCCATCGCTGATTTTGAGCAAGTAATCAAACTCAAAAACGATCAGCCCGATGCGTACTTTTACCGTGGTTTTGCGCTGGCCGCGCTCAAAAAATACAAACAAGCGGGCGGCGATTTTAATAAAGCCAAACAACTGAAATTGGACGATTTACTGGTTGCCCAAATTGACTCCATTGCTTCGGCACTTTATACCAAAGGCCAAAAAACCAACGAAAACGGCCAGCCAAAAGAAGCCCTCACGCCGCTTTCGCAAGCCATTGACGTAAAAAACGACTTCCCGCTGGCTTTTTACGAACGCGGCAAGGCGCAAATGATGCTCAAAGTACACACCAAAGCAATTGAAGACTTTACGACTTCAATTCAACTTGATCAAACCAACCACGAGGCATTTTATCAACGCGGGGCGGCTTGGTACGCTTCTGACCAATTTGAAAAAGCCGCCGCTGATTTTGTGCAATCTACTGTCTTAGTACCCCACTACCACTACGGCATGATGGGCGAAGCCGATGCCCAAATGCGACTTGCAAACTACCAACGCGCCATTTTTCCGCTCACAAAAATCAAAACGGCACAAAAAAAAATAGAAAAAGAATATCCCGCGCAGTTTTTTTGGGAAGTCTATCAACGCCTTGGCCGCTGCCTTTACGAAACCCAATTGCCCGAAAAATCGTTGGAAGAATTTGACAAAGCACTTGATTTTGATGCCAAAAACGCCGAAACTTTTTTTTCGCGCGGCCAAGCCTACGAAGTCCTCAACAAGCTCGACAAAGCCATTGACGATTACCAACGCGCTATCGAAATCGAACCCGACATGGCCTATAAATACTACGCCAAAGGTGCGGCACTCGAAAAAAAAGGGGAATTTCAAAAAGCCATTGCCGAATACAATAACACCCTAAATGCGGACAAACAAGAGCTATTTAAAAGCAAAACGCTTGCCCAGCGCGGCAATTGTTGGTACCAACTCAGCCGCTACGAAAAAGCCATTGAAGACTTAGAGAACCCACTCATCAAAAACGACAGCACAATCTGCGACCCCGAATGTAGGCTCATGGCAGGCTATGCACACCTGTTTGCTGGCAATCCTGCCCAGGGCATTGCACGATTGCAAACCTGCCTCAACGACAAGGCTACTACTGCGCGGGCGCGTTTTGGAATGGCCTGCGGCTACTTGGCCAAACAAAACGAAGCCGATGCGCTGCTGTGGTTTGAAAAAGCATTTGAAACACGCGCCTTCACGTCTGCATCTGTTAAAAAAGACAAATTAATGGACAAAATTCAAAAAGATTTTAGAAAAAATAAATCGTTTAAAATACTGGTAGATAAGTACTTATAAATGAATGGACGTGGGTGGCTTTTGGCGGGAGCATTGTTTTTAATGACTTGCTCGTATGGCTGGGCGCAATGTTTGCCCGTAGTCATCTTCGTGAGCGATTACAACACCCAAAAACCCGTTCAAGCCCAAATTTTTGTGCGGCTCTACGGCCAACACAAACCCCTCGGCAGCACCAACGAGGCTGGCCAGTTGGTGCTCAGTTTTCCGTGCAGTGCCACCGAACTCATTGTTGAAAAATCGGGCTACCAGTCATTATCTTTGCCCTTGACAATCGGCCAAAAATCGGCTATCGAATTGCCCTATTATGTGCCACTTTCTTTGATTGTCTTGGATAAACAAAGCATCAATCGGCCTTACTCGCAGTCGGAGCAAAAACAATATGTTCTAAAAAATACAACACGGAGCCAAGACGCTACTGAGTTTAGGCTTTTTAAAGTTACCGATGCCATGAGCGGCAGCGTCTTATCGGCCGAAATCTGTTTGTTTTACACCAAAAACCCCAAAAAGGATTGTTTCAAAACCTCCCTCACTTTGCCGACCATAGAAGTGGCCTTTGCGCAACCCGACATCGTGGCCATTGAAGTAAAAGCCGAAGGCTACCAACGCTACCAAGGCAATTTGATTTTGGAAACTTTTGAGGGCAAACGGCAGGTTTATGAAATCAAACTAAGCCGCCAATTGACCATTTTTACGGCTTACGTTAAAAGTGACGTTTTGCAAAAAAAAGCAGCATTGTATGACCCCGCAACAGGCCGTACCGTTGAAATGAAAAGCCCAACAGAAGGTCAATTTACCAGTTTGGTTGAAGAAGGCCGTGCCTATCGGTGGCGTGTTTTAGACAACCAAAATCAAGAGATTCACGGCGAAAATTTGATTTTTTTGGCAGGACTCAACCAACGTGCCGTAGCCGTGAAGCAGCCCCTAAAAAACCCCGAACCCCCACCGCTGCCCACCAAAATGGCTCCCACCGAGCCCCCGCTTTCAAATGCCAACGAATATATTTTGTATTTTGAGCAAAGCACTTACGAGCTGTCAGCCAAGACAAGCCAGCAGCTTGAACAATGGGCGGCCTGGTGGCGGCAGAATATTACCAAAAAAATCCAAGTTTATGGCCATACCGACAATGTAGGCGATGCCCGTCTCAACCAGCTTCTGTCCGAAAACCGCGCCAAAGTAGTGGCTACTTACTTGTTCAACCAAGGCGTGGCCGATAGCTGCGTGCTGTATCGGGGTTTTGGCCCTCACCGCCCTGCTTCTACCAATGATACCGAACAAAACCGCCAAAAAAACCGACGAGTAGAGATAAGAGAACTTGCTTTTTGAAAACTACGATTTGTTCATTTCATTGCCCAACAATACTTCGGGGGCAATCATTACCCGGGAGCCTACGGGCATATTTTCGAGATTCAAAACCCCGCGCGGACACACCGCCGAGCAAATGCCGCAACCCACACACGACGACCGAACGATGTCTTGGCCGCGCTGGGCATAGGCCCGCACGTCAATGCCCATTTCGCAATAAGTGGAGCAATTGCCGCACGAAATGCACTGCCCGCCGTTGGTAGTAATGCGAAATTGTGATTTTTTGCGTTGCCACCAACCCAAATAAGCCGCCAACGGACACCCAAAGCGGCACCAAACGCGGTTGCCCATGAGCGGATAAAAACCCGTACCCACAACGCCCGCAAAAATGCTTCCTATCCAAAAGCCATAAGCCGACCGTATTTGGTAGCTGTCTAAAAACAACACCCGCGACTGACCCGTGAAGTAAGTATAAAGCACCAAGATAGTCATAAAAACAGCCAAAACCAACACGCCATGAACAATGTAACGTTCAAATTTCCAAGCCTTTAACGACTTGTCAGACAACTGCCTAAAAGGGTCGCCGAGGGTTTCGGCCAAACCCCCGCAGCCGCACACCCAAGAGCAATACCAGCGTTTGCCAAAAAAATAAGTCATTACTGGCACACCTATCACAAACAACACAATGCCCCAAACCAGCATAAAAATACCCAAACCGCCACCTTGAATGAGGTTGTTGAGGTTGTATTCAAAAAAGAAATCGTATTTGAGTGGCCACATGTTTTTGAAGTCAAAATAGGGCTTGTTGAGGCTTACCAATATTTCGGGAATAATAAAGGCAATGGCCGTTTGAAAAAACATAACTGACAACGTACGCACCTGCTGGTAACGGCTGTGGCGGTATTTTATCAGCATTCGTACACCCATCACCAACATGCAAGCCGTGTAGAGCGTACCGTACAAAAACCAACGACTGGCAGGCCCGCCGTTGAGCACCTTGCTAAGTGGGTCAACCAAAAATGTCCAATTGACCAAATATTGCGGAAAATAATAGAGCAAAATATAAAAGCCAATCAAAAACGTACCAAGCAACGCGCTAATCCAACCCCGCGCCGTGGCCGGATTGTGAAAAATACCGTCGTTTTTAATACCTGGCAGTTTTTTCAAATCTTGGGTAAAATACAAAAACCCACCCAAAGCGGCCAACCCAAAGGTGAGCAAAAACCACTGGAAAGGCTGCTCAGTGAGTGGCCCCGAAGCCGCCGCCTTGACCATTGCAAAGCTGTATTCGTCATAGATAACTTTGTCCCATTTTTGCTTGGCTTTGTACTCGTCATTGAGGGTATTAAATATATTGTCAAACTGATGCGAAAATGCCCAGCTACTGCTATACGGCTGATTGAGCATCGGTTTGAGCCGCAAGCCAAGCGTAGTTTGGTGTTCGGGTTTAAGATTTTTTTTGATTAACTTCTCCGTGAGCGTAAAACTGTTGAGCGACAGCGTGTAGAGCCATAGCCCAAAACCAAGTAAAAAAATACCGAGGCCGATGCGATGCAGAGATTTCATAATCATAAAGAGTTTGGACTGACGTACACCAATATTTACCCGAAAATACGTATTTTGGATTGATTGTGGGTAAAAAAAAGTTCCGCAGAATTATTCTGCGGAACTTTACACCAAATAGTGCGTACTTCAATAGTGCTTATTTCATTGCTGATGCATACAATTCGCCTGCTTTGTCCCAATTTACAACGTTCCAAAAAGCGTCCACGTAGTCGGCGCGTTTGTTTTGGTAATTGAGATAATAGGCGTGTTCCCACACGTCCAAACCCAACACTGGCGCGCCCTGCACTTCGGCTACGGGCATGAGCGGGTTGTCTTGATTGGGCGTAGAGCTAATCATCAACTTTTTGTCTTTCACAATCAGCCAAGCCCAACCCGAGCCAAAACGCCCCGTACTGGCTTCTTTAAATTTCTTTTTAAAATCGTCAAACGAACCAAACTCTTTGGTAATGGCCTCTGCAAGCGCGCCTTTTGGCATTCCGCCTTTGGCAGGACCCATGATATTCCAAAAAAACGTGTGGTTCCAGTGTCCTCCACCGTTGTTACGAACAGCCGGCGCAGTTTCTTTGGTAATTTTTCGCACCAGTTCGTCGGGGGTCATTTTTTCTTCGGGCTTACCCGCCACGGCTTTATTAAGGTTGTCCACGTAAGCTTTGTGGTGCTTCCCGTAATGAATCTCCATGGTCATTTTGTCAATACTGGGCACCAGCGCGTCGGGCGCGTATGGCAGCGGAGCTTGCGTAAACTGAGCGTTGGCTTGGGCTACAAAAGCCACCAGGCCAGCTACTAAAACGGTACGAAAATAAGTGCGAAACATAATGGTTGGTTGATTTGAAATGTGCAACGATGCACAAATATAATGCCAAATAAAGAATAACTTTGCGTTTAATTTGGGGTATTATCGTGCAAACCTTCTCTTGGAAAACAAAAAAACGCCTTTACTGGTTAGTTGGACTGCCTTTGGCCTTGCTAAGTAGCTACCTTTTTCTGTTTCCACAGCTCTGGAGATGCCAGTGGATACAGTTTTTAGATTTCAAAAAAATCGATACTTGGCTCTACGTAGCACCCGAAATTTCGCTAAAACAACAAAAAATGTTTTTAGAAGCGCACCAAGAAGCCCAAAAAAGAGTGGCTCAAATCTGGGGCAGCAACAGCGGTACTGCTACTGCCACCATTTTGTGCCATAGCCCCCACCAATACCAGCAATATTGCAACAGCAACGAAGGCGCGGGTTGCAGCATTGGTACACCATGGGGACAATCTTTCATCGTGCTAAATCTCCAAGGACTCAACACCGACGTAATAGCACACGAAATGTGCCACGACGCGCTTTTTAGTTGGCTGGGGTGGTGGACTACCAAACGCCAGATACCCCAGTGGTTTAACGAAGGATTGGCCTTGGCCACCGACTACCGATTTGTGTCCACTACCGACTCCATTCAGCGTTATATTGACTACAAAGAAGAGCAATTTTATCGGGCGCGTGGAGGTCAAATCGCCTTGAATTTGGACGAAATAGCCACTACTCAAGGCTTTTTTGGTGGCGACGAAACCCACCTTATGCTCGCCTACATGACTGCCGCCACCGAAGTAGCACGGTGGCTTTCATTGGTAGGTCGGCAAAAGGTGCCCTTGCTCATTGAGCAAATCAAAAACGGCGAAGACTTCTGGAATACGTACCAAAAAATAGAAAAAAGGGCAACCTCGGTTGTCGCTGGTACAGGTGTCAAACGCACAATAAACATATCCCGATTCGAGCCTTCGCGCGCGTACCATACATTACAGTAGTTCAGATAATCGAAACTTTTTAAAGGCACGGCGGTAGTTGTAAAATTAGGTAGTGTAAACTTTATTGCATTACTTTTGGTTATTTTACTTTACAACTACCCAATCATGGAAACAACTGAACAAACATTGGCCGAAGAATGGCAACAACTGTTGGCACTGCTTCAGCAAACCTTTGGCAAACGCCCCGCCGATCTAAATGCAGTATTGTTTTTGATTGGCGTACAAGAATTAGGCAAAGGCCCCCAATTATTCACCAAAGAGCAAAAACAAGACTTGATGCACATTGCTGTTTGCAAGGTGCTTAATTTGTCAGGCTTTTATGAATTGGAAGGTACCGATGTCGATGGCTGGCCGCACTGGCAATTAGTAAAGCCACTCCCACATTTTGATATTTTCTCGCAAGAAGTCCTCTTGAAAATCCATGTTATTCGCTACTTTAAGGAAGAACTCTATTTTTTCTAAAATTAAAGTACTGTTTTTCAATACTTTAATTTTTTTTATGAAAATTTTTTCTTTTTTTTATTCTTTTTATTTGGTCAATCAAAAAGAAGCACATACCTTTGCACTCCCAAACAACGAAAAAACAACAGAAAATAAGATTATTCCAAATAAAATTTTGAAAAAATAAAAAAAATGAAAAATAAATTTTGGAAATAAAAAAAAGTTCTTTACCTTTGCAACCCGATTAAAAAACAAGAAAGTAAAAATAAAAAATAAGTATTGTCGAAAACGATTCGACAGCAAGGTTTAGAGAAGTTCTAAACATTAAGTTCTTTGACAGATTGATGAGAATAACGACGAAGCGCAATTCAATAGAATTATTTTAGAAATTTACGATGGAGAGTTTGATCCTGGCTCAGGATGAACGCTAGCGGCAGGCCTAATACATGCAAGACGAGGGGGCAGCAATGTTTACCGTCGCACGGGTGCGTAACGCGTATGCAACC
>Ga0335394_10001189_pt1 | contig 29008 bp, 19 predicted proteins | sample MAT03_FD_205741 | JGI IMG/M metagenome (GOLD analysis project Ga0335394, IMG submission 205741) | Freshwater microbial communities from Lake Fryxell liftoff mats and glacier meltwater in Antarctica - MAT-03 (spades assembly) (version 2) ...
TTCCCCGGTTTTGGCATCCACGATCGAGATCGACGGAATTTTACGCTTGTTTTTGCTTTCAATAACTACTTTTTCCGCGAAGCCGGTTTGGTCGTCGCGTTCCATGCGGAAGTTGACGCCTTCTTCCAGGCTGTTGTAGCGCATCAGACCGTTGAACTCGCTCACGATCACGGCGTTGAACGGATCCCATTCGGATATCTTGTCGCCACGCTGTACTTCCTGGCCTTCCGTTACGAAGAGGTAGGAGCCGTACTGGACGTAGTTATTGGAGTACACCCGCGACGTTTTCGGATCGAGAATACGCAGTTCGCCCGTACGGGAAACGACCACCTGCACCGGGTTTCCTTCCGGCGTGGTGCCGTCTACCGTTTTAACCGAATCGAATTCGACCAAGCCAGCATTTTTGGAAATCAGGGTGTTTTCCGTTTGGCCGATCATGGCCGTACCACCCGTGTGGAAGGTACGCAGGGTCAGCTGAGTACCTGGTTCGCCGATGGATTGCGCGGCAATGATGCCCGTTGCGTCGCCCATTTCGGCAATCCGCCCGGTGGCCAAGTTTTTGCCGTAGCATTTTCCACACACACCGTGGCGGCTTTCGCAGGTCAGCACCGAACGAATCGTAACCGTTTCCACGTCGCTGGTTTCAATCTGAGCGGCAATTTTATCGGTGATAAATTCGCCGGCAGCCACGAGCAATTCATCCGTTGCGGGATGGTATACATCATGCAGGCTGTAGCGCCCCTTGATCCGGTCGCGCAGGTTCTGAATGATTTTTTCCCCTTCTTTCAAAGCGGTTGTATCGATACCCCGCAAGGTGCTGCAGTCTACTTCGCGGATTACCACGTCCTGGGCAACGTCTACGAGACGACGCGTCAGGTAACCGGCATCGGCCGTTTTCAAAGCCGTATCGGCCAGACCTTTCCGGGCGCCGTGGGTAGAGATAAAGAACTCTTGTACCGACAACCCTTCCAGGAAGTTCGAAAGGATCGGGTTTTCGATAATTGCGCCACCGGTGTCGCCGCTTTTACGCGGTTTGGCCATCAGCCCCCGCAGCCCGCACAACTGTTTGATTTGTTGTTTGGAACCACGCGCGCCGGAGTCGAGCATCATAAACACGGAGTTGAAGCCCTGTCTGTTTTCTGCCAATTCCTTCATCAACTGGTCGGTGATGCGGTTATCCGCAAACGTCCACTTATCAATGATCTGGTTGTAACGTTCGTTGTAGGTGATGAGACCCATGTTGTAGTTCTCCCAGATTTCGTCTACTTCCAACTGGGCGGCATCGAGGGCAATTTTTTTCAATTTCGGGATCACCAGATCGCCCAGGTTGAAAGACAGGCCAGCTTTAAAGGCCCAACCGAAGCCGAGTTCCTTGATGGCATCCAAAAATTCAGCCGTGATCTTGAAACTGGTCTGCGTGATGATGTCTCCGATAATGATCTTCAGGTTGCGCTTGGTGAGCAACTCGTTGATGTATGGTACGCTTTGCGGTACGGCCTGGTTAAACAGGACGCGACCCACAGTCGTTTTTATCCGCTTGTACTCCACTTCGCCGCCCTTGTAATACGCCACCCGGCATTCGATGCCTGCGTGCAGGTCGAGCTGGCCTTCGTTGTAGGCGATGTTCACTTCTTCGGGCGAATAGAACCGGCGGCCTTCACCTTTCACCGGGTTCTCGGGGATGGATTTACGCTCTTTTGTGAGATAATACAAACCCAAAACCATGTCTTGCGAAGGCAGCGTGATGGGCGAGCCGTCCTGCGGATTGAGCATGTTGTGGCTCGACAACATCAGCACCTGAGCTTCCAGGATAGCGGCATGGCTCAAAGGCACGTGAACAGCCATCTGGTCACCGTCAAAGTCGGCGTTGAACGCCGTACAAACGAGCGGGTGCAATTGAATGGCTTTGCCTTCGATCAGACGCGGCTGGAAAGCCTGGATCGACAAACGGTGCAGCGTCGGGGCCCGGTTCAGCATGACCGGATGACCGCGCAGGATATTTTCGAGAATTTCCCAGATAACCTGGTCTTTCCGGTCGACGAGTTTTTTGGCAGATTTTACCGTTTTCACGATACCGCGCTCGATCAGTTTCCGGATAATGAAGGGTTTGAACAATTCGGCCGCCATCGCTTTCGGGATACCGCACTCGTGCAATTTGAGCGTCGGGCCTACTACGATGACCGAACGGCCGGAGTAATCCACCCGTTTACCGAGCAGGTTTTGGCGGAAACGGCCTTGTTTACCTTTCAGGATATCGGACAGCGATTTCAGCGCCCGGCCACCTTCGGCTTTCACGGCGTTTGATTTCCGCGAGTTGTCGAACAGCGAATCTACGGCTTCCTGCAACATCCGTTTTTCGTTCCGCAGGATCACTTCCGGCGCCTTGATCTCGAGCAGACGCTTGAGGCGGTTGTTCCGTATGATCACACGGCGGTACAGGTCGTTCAAATCGGACGACGCGAAACGGCCGCCATCCAACGGCACCAGAGGGCGCAGTTCAGGCGGCACCACGGGCAGGTACTGGATCACCGTCCACTCGGGGCGCTGCCCGGCACTTTCCAGGCCTTCACGGAAAGCTTCCACTACGCGCAGGCGTTTGTTGGCTTCCGTCTTTTTGGCCTGGCTGGATTCCGTGTGGGCATCGTGGCGCAGTTGAGCAGACAGGTCGTCCAGGTTGAGCGCGCTCAACAAGGCATGCACTGCTTCTGCGCCCATTTTAGCGATAAACTTATCGGGATTCGAGTCGTCCATCAGCTGGTTGTCCTTCGGCAGGGTGTCGAGGATTTCGAGGTATTCTTCCTCGGTCAACAAGTCCATTTTGCTGAGTCCTTCTTCGCCTTTGATACCGGCCTGGATGACCACATAGCGTTCGTAGTACACGATGGCTTCCAGTTTTTTAGAAGACGTACCCAGGATGTAACCGATCTTGTTCGGCAAGCTTTTGAAAAACCAGATATGCACCACGGGCACTACGAGGCGAATGTGGCCCATGCGCTCGCGACGCACTTTCTTTTCGGTCACTTCCACGCCGCAGCGGTCGCAAACGATCCCTTTGTAGCGGATCCGTTTGTACTTGCCACAGTAGCATTCGTAGTCTTTTACCGGACCAAAAATGCGCTCGCAGAACAGGCCGTCGCGTTCGGGCTTGTAGGAGCGATAGTTGATGGTCTCCGGTTTGAGTACTTCACCATAGCTCCGTTCCAGGATTTCGTCCGGGCTTGCAAGTGCGATGGTGATGCTGTCAAAACCCTGATCGGTTTTATTGCTTTTCTTTTTGAATGACATATTTCAAAAATGTGCTGGTATGCTTGAGAATCAATATTGTTGTTTGTTGGGGTCTTGTCTTGTATCAAAAATGTCGAGTATCCAAATCATATTACTTGCTTCGTCGTACTCGTAATAAATCCTCCGGTAGCGATCAATTAACCAGTATCGTACATTGGGCGATAAAGAAGGTCGCCCCGCTGTTGGGTGTTTTAGGATAAACTCTTTCGCGTCAAAAAGGTGTATTTCAAAATTTTGCGCAGATTGAAGGGAAAAATTTTATTCCAGATATTCAATCGTTTTCTTTACCGTTTCGACGGATTCGTCCGTCCAAATTATCTTCATGACATACGGCGTCGTTTAAGTAAATCCCAGACCATCTCGTCTGGAACCTGATGAGATGATTCTCTGGCACGATGCTTTAAATATTCAAGCCGTACAAGTTGTTCATTTGAAAGATTCTCCTGCTCCTCTGTCAAACCGCCCAAAGCTTCTATTAATAAATCTCTGAGCTGGGACAGAATTACTTCATCTTCCACTTTTGAGACAATGGTTTTTATTTCGCCACGCAATTCTAAAATTGACATAGTCAGAAATTTTTAACAATTAAATTATTGACACCAAACAAAGCAAACCGACTTATTGAAATTACCTTATATAGTCGACGCAAAGTGGTTTTGAAGAAACCGGAATTGCAAGATATTCACAATCAACATTCTAAACCCTCTAAACCACTCTAAACTGGCTATACAACCACGTGTACTTCAAAAAATGTTTCCAGTTCAAATAATGTCTGCGTTTTGGAATTCCTACGTAGCCACCTAATTCACTTACAGGAATGCTGTTTAATTTACCGGCCGAAATTTTGGCCGGCGTCAGGTATTCAAACAGCAAGGCAATTCCCCCGGTCTTTTCCGAAGGCAAATGCCAGATCGGCAAATTCAGGTCGGAGGCTGCTGCGTTGTTGAAATGCGGCGCCGTCCATATCCGTTTGATAAATCCTTCCAGTGTGCCGAATCGCCCGATTTTATGGTAGCAGTAGCTCAAAAAATGCGCTTCTTCGTTCAGTTTCGGTTCGCCCCCGCCATGTCGTCTCAGCATGTTTTCCCACACTGCCGGCGCGATCGCGTTGATTTGCCGGATTACCGGTTTAGTCGCCGCAAAAATTTCGCCGCCGTAGTAGACCGGGTCTATGCCGGGGTCCGCACCGTCGAGTTCTCCGAAAATCCGCCGCATGTCTTTCCGGGTGACCCCGTTGATATTCTGGGTAACGTCGTAGGACATCGGTAAAGTTAGCAATCCTTCCTGTCGCAAGGCATCGAACAGACCGTCGAGCGCGCGATTCACGATACAATCGGAATCGAGCACCATAAAAGCGGCCTCGTCGTTGTCGTAAGTATGTTCAATGAACGTCAATATATCGAATATGTAAAACTGGTTGCGCCATTTTCCAAAATAACCCGCCGGTGTTTGCCAGCGGAGCGGAATGGTCACAAGGTCTACCTGCTTCGATTTTAAAAATTGTTTCAAATCAAGTCCGTCGACGACCGGCAATTCGTCCCAATCTTTATTGGAAAACAAAACATGCCGGCGTTTCGGATTATGGGTCGTACTAAAAGCGAAAAAGACTGCCACACATTTCCAATAGGTCTTTTGAAATTCCGGCAAATGCGACTGTTTCCCAACCTGCGGATATTCGGAACTTTCTTCCGGGCTATCTAAATAAATCCAGGTGCAGATGTAGTCCTCTTTCACGTGTCGAATTCCTTCAGGCTATTAAAACCATGATCACACCTTCCCGGAACATCGGCCAGCGTTTTAACAGCCAGCGGTAATGCCATTTTGTAACCGGGTAACTTTCACTGTACTCGTAACTTTCCACCTGATAACCCGCACGTATCGCCACTTTCGCCAGGGTGTACGGCGTCCACCAAAACCGATGGTCCGTATTGATCTGCTCGATGCCCCGGAACGCCATTTTGACGTTGTGCCGGCGCAATGCATTCGGTACGGTAATCACCAATCGACGCACGTTTTTTCCGTATTTCTCCCGGATGTTTTTTAAAAAAGTAACCGGATTGTCCAAGTGTTCCACAATTTCGCCCAGTATCATATAATCCCAGGTTTCTCCGGTGATTACCGGCAGCGGCGCGTCTGTTTCCACATTGTGCAAGTACAGGTCTTCGATTCCAAATTCCCGTCGAACGTATTCCGTCGCTTCTTCGTCCACGTCGATTCCGATGACCCGTTCAGCCGTGTCCATCAGGTGTTTGTGCAGCCAGGTATTGGTTTCGATGCGCTGCCGGATCATGGGCAGGTGATCGGCAAAACCAACATGGATGATCTTTTTGCCTTTAGCCAGCTTTTCAAGGTATTCCTTTCGTAGGATAACATCCTCCTGCGGAGCGGCTACTTTAAAAGCCTCACCGGAAGAAAACTTTTTCCCTTCCAGGAACGGAAACGCATCGGAGTCAAAATTCATCGGGTTTCTAATGTTGTGGTTTAGAAGGTTTAGAAAAGTACACAATTTCGTTGAGTATCAATGATTTGAGTTCCCCCTTCTAAACCATCTAAACCTTATAAACCTCTAAACTTTTTATTCAAACTTCACATCCAGTGCCAAGCCGCGCAACTCATGCACGAGTACGTTGAACGACTCGGGAATGTTCGGCTCCGGCAGGTTGTCGCCTTTAACGATGGCTTCATACGCTTTGGCGCGACCTTGGATATCATCGGATTTCACCGTAAGCAGTTCCTGCAGGATGTTGGAGGCGCCGTAGGCTTCGAGGGCCCACACTTCCATTTCACCGAAACGCTGTCCACCGAACTGAGCTTTACCGCCGAGGGGCTGCTGTGTGATGAGCGAGTATGGTCCGATCGAACGGGCGTGCATCTTATCGTCTACCATGTGGCTGAGTTTGAGCATGTAGATCACGCCAACTGTAGCCTTTTGGTGGAAGCGGTCTCCTGTTTCGCCGTCGGAGAGGAAGGTCTGACCGAGTTCCGGCAAGCCGGCCTTTTCGATCCATTCTTCCACTTCGTGCGTTTTGGCGCCGTCGAAAATCGGGGTTGCAAATTTCAGCCCCAAGCGTTCGCCGGCCCAGCCGAGTACCGTTTCGAAGATCTGCCCCAGGTTCATACGCGATGGTACGCCCAGCGGGTTGAGCACTACGTCGACCGGTGTGCCGTCTTCGAGGAAAGGCATGTCTTCCATCCTTACGATCCGGCTTACAATCCCTTTGTTCCCGTGGCGGCCGGCCAATTTATCCCCCACCTTCAGCTTACGCTTTTTGGCGATGTATACTTTTGCTAATTTCAATACGCCTGCGGGCAATTCGTCCCCAATGCTGATATTGAACTTCTCGCGTTTGTAACGACCCACCTCTTCGTTCACCTTGATGCTGTAGTTGTGCAGCAGGCGCGCGATGAGGTTGTTTGTATTCTTTTCGCTGGTCCAGTTGGTGTAATCCACCTGACCGTAGTCGATCTGGTCGCGGAGCACCTGAACGGTAAGTTTGGTGCCTTTGGACGCCATTTCTTCGCCGTAGATACTGCGGATGCCATTGGTGACTTTTTCTTTCACCAAAATCTGCAATTTATCGATCAGGATGGTCTTAAGCTTGTTGAGCGCCACGGCATGTTCGTCGTCGAGGCGGTCGAGCAAAGCTTTTTCCGATTCTTTCTGGACCTTATCTTTCTTGGCGCGGGCGAACAACTGTTTGTCGATCACCACGCCGTTGATGCTCGGCGGAACTTTCAGGGAAGCATCTTTTACGTCGCCTGCTTTGTCGCCGAAGATAGCGCGCAGCAGTTTTTCTTCCGGTGTAGGGTCTGTTTCCCCTTTCGGCGTGATTTTACCGATGAGAATATCGCCTTCCTTGGCCCATGCGCCGATCCGGATGATCCCGTTTTCGTCGAGATCCTTGGTGGCTTCTTCGCTCACGTTCGGGATATCTGCCGTCAGTTCTTCTTCGCCCAGTTTGGTATCGCGCACGTCGAGTTCGAAGTGTTCGATGTGGATCGACGTAAACACGTCTTCCTGTACAACGCGTTCCGACAACACGATGGCATCCTCGAAGTTGTATCCTTTCCAGGGCATGAAGGCCACTTTCAGGTTTTGGCCGAGGGCTAGTTCGCCGTTTTCGGTGGCATAACCTTCGCAAAGGATATCGCCTTGTTCCACGCGCTGGCCGCGGCGTACGATCGGCTTCAGGTTGATGCAGGTACCTTGGTTGGTCCGCATAAACTTGGTCAGCGTGTACATTTTGCGGGCATCTTCAAAAGAAACCAGTTGGTCTTCTTCGGTGCGGTCGTAATTGATGACGATCTCGTTGGCATCCACGTATTCAACCACGCCACTGCCTTCCGCGTTGATCAGCATACGGCTGTCACGGGCGACTTTGGCTTCCAGGCCCGTACCCACCACCGGAGAACACGGTCGGATGAGCGGCACAGCCTGGCGTTGCATGTTCGAGCCCATGAGCGCGCGGTTGGCATCGTCATTCTCTAAGAATGGAATGAGCGAAGCCGATACACCCACGATCTGGTTGGGCGCCACGTCGATGTATTCTACTTCATCCGGCGTCAGGATCGGGAAGTCGCCGTGTTCGCGGGACTTGATCCGATCGTTCTGGAAAGCGCCTTTTTCGTCGACCGGCGTATTGGCCTGGGCGATTTTCATATAATCTTCCGCCTCGGCCGAGAGGTATTCCACTTCGCCTTCCATGACCACTTTGCTGTTCAGTACGCGGCGATAAGGCGTCTCAAGGAAGCCCATCTTATTGATTTTCGCGTGGGTACACAGCGTGGAAATAAGCCCGATGTTCGGGCCTTCCGGCGTTTCAATGGTGCAAAGACGGCCGTAGTGAGAATAGTGTACGTCACGTACCTCAAAACCGGCGCGTTCGCGCGACAAACCACCAGGCCCGAGTGCGGAAATACGCCGCTTGTGCGTGATTTCAGACAGGGGGTTGGTTTGGTCGAGGAATTGCGACAACTGGCTGGTTCCGAAGAACGAGTTGATCACCGAAGAAAGGGTACGCGCATTGATCAGGTCGACCGGTGTGAATACCTCGTTGTCTCGGACGTTCATCCGTTCCCGGATTGTACGGGCCATACGGGCCAGACCTACGCCGAACTGGGCATAAAGCTGCTCCCCTACCGTGCGTACGCGGCGGTTAGACAAGTGGTCAATGTCATCGATCTCAGCCTTGTTGTTGATCAGGCTGACAATGTAGCGGACGATCGCGATGATATCTTCCTTCGTGAGTACGAGGTTGTTTTCATCGATCTCAGCGCCCAGTTTGCGGTTGATTTTAAAACGACCCACTTCGCCGAGGTTGTAACGCTTATCGGAGAAGAACAACTTCTCGATAATACCGCGCGCCGTCTCGTCATCTGGCGGATCGCTTCCGCGCAATTGCCGGTATATATAGGTCACGGCTTCGAGTTCGCTCGAAGTCGGATCTTTTTGCAGGGTGTTGTAAATGATCGAGAAATCCTCATCGATATCGGTGCGCTGCAAAATGATCGTAGTCGTACCGGCATCGAGGATGAGTTCGATATTTTCTTCATCGAGAATGGTATCGCGTTCGAGAATGATCTCGTTCCGTTCGATGGTAACCACCTCGCCCGTGTCTTCATCCACGAAGTCTTCCGTCCAGGTTTTCAGGACGCGGGCAGCCAGTTTACGGCCAACCGAGCCTTCCATATTTTCCCGGGTGCAGGCGATTTCGTCGGCCAGATTGAACAGGTCGAGGATCGCTTTATCGGTGTCGAAACCGATGGCACGGAGCAGCGTGGTGACGGGGAATTTCTTTTTCCGGTCGATGTACGCGTACATGACCAGGTTTATATCCGTGGCAAACTCCATCCAGGCTCCTTTGAACGGAATCACGCGGGCGCTGTAAATTTTCGTCCCGTTAGGGTGAAAACTTTGCCCGAAGAACACGCCTGGCGAGCGGTGAAGTTGCGATACAATAACGCGTTCGGCCCCATTGATTACAAACGTACCTTTCGGCGTCATGTAAGGAATGTTTCCGAGGAACACGTCTTGTACAATCGTCTGGAAGTCAATGTGCTCCTCATCGTTACAAGAGAGGCGCAATTTGGCTTTCAACGGCACGGAATACGTGAGTCCGCGCTGCATACACTCATCTATGGTGTAGCGCGGCGGATCGATGAAATAATCGAGAAATTCCAGGTTGAAGATATTACGCGCGTCTGTGATCGGGAAGTTCTCCTGAAACACGCGATAAAGTCCTTCACTGTTCCGATTCTCAGGCGTTGTTTCCAACTGGAAAAACTCCTGGAACGATTTTAGCTGAATTTCAAGTAGGTCAGGGTAGTGACCGGCGAGGCGTATTTTGCCAAAATTAACGCGCTCTTGCACGCCTGTTTTTTGGACTGCCCCGTTAGAGATGCCGTTATTGGTCATTTTTTGCAAAATATGCTTGAATGCTGATTGGCGGGTAGAGTTGTTTGAAACAACTCCTGAAGGCAAGGACGAACGTTCGAACAAGCCTTTTAAACACAAAATCTCTGGAATAGTTGTCAAACAAAACGGTACAGACAACGATAGGCTTAACCCTCCCTCCGGACCGGAAGGAACGTTAAGCCTAATCGTTTATTTATCTGTGCGGTTTGTAAAGACGATCATAGTATGTCGAAGTAGCAGGAAAGTTGTTATGAGAAAGCGGGGCTCACCCCGAAACCCTTAAACGAACTGTCTTACTTCACTTCAACAACAGCGCCTACACCTTCCAGAGCGCTCTTGATGGACTCAGCTTCCGCTTTGTTCACGCCGTTTTTGAGCGGGCTCGGAGCGGCATCCACCAGATCCTTCGCTTCTTTCAAGCCGAGGCCGAGCAGATTCTTAACTTCTTTTACGACGTTAAGTTTGTTCGCGCCTGCGTCTTTCAGAATTACGTCGAATTCGGTTTGTTCAGCCGGTGCTGCGTCGCCGCCGCCACCTCCAGCCGGAGCTGCGATTGCTACTGCGGATGCAGCTGGTTCGATGCCGTAATCGTCCTTCAGGATATTGGCCAGTTCATTGGCTTCTTTAATCGTGAGGTTCACGAGCGATTCAGCCATTGCTTTCAAATCTGCCATTTGTCTTAAATTTAAAAAGTTGTTTGCGAAATGTGGTTAATGAACGGTATGAAAGGGGTATTCAAAATTGTAACACGTATATAATGCGTACTTGGAAGCCTCGTTTTTTTAATGATGAATGATGAATATTTTTGATTTTCAATGAACTGTAATATTCATCATTTATCATTCACCATTACCTTTCTTCCAGTGTCTTGACGATACCGGCAATTTTGGAGCCGGTCGCTTTGATCTGGCCGGCAAGACGACGTCCTGGCGACTGCAGCAGGCCGATGATCTCTCCGACCATCTCTTCCTTGCTTTTCAGTTTGGATAATACGGCCAGTTGTTCGTCGCCGATGTAAACGGACGTATCGATATAAGCTGCTTTCAGGATGGGGCGGGATTCCGTTTTACGGAACAGTTCCAGCAGTTGTGCCGGCGCTTTCGGATTCTGAGAGATCAGGATCGTGGTAGGGCCGTGCAAAACTTCGTATAGGGCGCTGTAGCCTTTCTCTTCCGGCTGCGCTTCGAGGGCTTTCTGGATCAGGGTGTTTTTAGCCACCTTCACCGTAATGCCTTTTTCGAAGCACAATTTGCGGAATTTGTTGATTTTGGCAACCGTCAGCGTCGAGGAATCCGTGAGGTAAAAGAACGGTGTACCGCCCAATTCCTCTTTAAGTTCTGCGATCGCGGTCACTTTATCTTCTCTGGTCATTTCTTGTTATGTTGAAATGGTGAGTTGTTGATTGAATTGTCGTTGAACTATTGGCCATTGGGCACGTCGCCCAACTTGACAACACATCAACAACGTTACACTTTAATGGACTTCGGGTCTACACCGATACCGGGGCTCATTGTGCTGGCAACAGACACGGACCTCATATAAACCCCTTTAGCCGAAGAAGGCTTCATGCGCGCCAGGGTGGCGATGAGTTCGTGTGCGTTGTTGATGAGTTCTTCCGGAGAAAAGGACACGCGACCGACCGAGGCGTGAACGATCCCGAATTTATCGACCCGGAAAGCGATTTTGCCTTTTTTCACCTCTTGCACCGCCGAAGCGATGTCGTTGGTTACCGTACCGGTCTTCGGGTTGGGCATCAGGCCGCGTGGGCCGAGGATACGGGCAACCTTACCGAGTTGGGCCATTACATTGGGTGTCGCGATGATGACGTCGATGTCGAGCCAGCCTTCCGTCACTTTTTGGATGTATTCCTCCAATCCTGCGTAATCGGCGCCGGCAGCGAGGGCTTCATCCACTTTTTCGGCCGTACAGAACACCAGAACAGTTTTGGTTTTACCCGTACCGTGGGGCAGGGAAACCGTACCGCGCAGGGCTTGGTCGGCTTTCCGGGGGTCGACCCCGAGGCGGACGTGTACGTCCACCGATGCGTTGAATTTCGTTGTATTGACTTCCTTTACCAAACTCATCGCTTCTGTAAGCGAGTACAGTTTGTCCGGGTCAACCTTCGATTCAACGGCTTTGCGTTTTTTTGTCAATTTTGCCATTGAAAATGCTTTTAAGGTGATTGCGTTCCGTTGGGCGGAACTCCCTTGTGGTTTTAGTGGGGTTTAGAGGGTTTAGGAAGTTTAGAGGGTTTAGAATGGCGTTTCACCTGTTGATTTACACCAAATCTTGTATCTAAACCCTCTAAACTTCCTAAACGTTCTAAACTTAATTATTCCAGGGCGGTGTGCCGTCGATGGTCAGACCCATGCTGCGGGCGGTACCGGCGATCATTTTCATGGCCGATTCCACGGTAAAGCAGTTGAGGTCGGGCATCTTGCTCTCGGCAATGGCGCGTACCTGTTCCCAGGTTACGTTTCCAACTTTTTTACGGTTGGGCTCGGGCGAACCTTTGCCGACCGCCAGTTTTGCTGCTTCGAAGAGTTGGATGGCCGCAGGTGGCGTTTTGATGATAAAGTCAAAGGTTTTGTCTTTATACACCTGAATGATCACCGGCAGGATTTTTCCAATCTGTTCCTGCGTTTGCGCATTGAAGCGCTTGCAAAACTCCATGATATTTACGCCTTTCGAACCGAGGGCCGGACCGATTGGGGGCGCCGGGTTAGCCTGGCCGCCTTTTACCTGGAGTTTAATATATACGTCTACTTCTTTTGCCATTGTTGACCCTGATTTGAAGGATCATCAGGTTTCTCCCCGATGATAAAATACTGGTTATCAAAAAAGTAAAATCCTCAAACGCGATTTCCGTGGAAGCGAGCCCGGGAGAAGCGGGCATCAAAAGCGCGTTTTAGTTGATTTTTTCCACTTGCATGAAGTTGAGCTCCACTTCCGTACCCCGTCCGAATATCTTTACGATTACTTTCAACTTCTTTTTTTCTTCGTTCACTTCCTGGATATCGCCGATAAATTCGGCAAAGGGGCCGTCGGTGATCTTAACGGTTTCGCCGACGAGGAAGGGTTCGATCATTGTTTCACCGGCTTCGCTGCTTTCATCTACTTTGCCGAGGAGCCGGTTGGCTTCCACCTGCGTCATCGGAAGGGGCGTTTCTTTGCCCAGAAAATGGATGACGTTCGGGATATCGCTGATCATTTTAGCCACATCGCCGTTTAGTTTGGCGCCGTATGCTTCTACCAGAATATACCCGGGCAGCAGGTTGCGTTCCAGCATGACTTTTTTACCGTTCCGGATCTTGTACACTTTTTCCGTTGGGACAATTACGGAAAAGACAATGTCCTTCCAGCCGGAGCGCTCGATTTCCATCAAAATGCGCTCCTGGATTTTCCGTTCCTTGCCACTGATGACGCGGAGGGAATACCATTTTTTATCTTCGCCACTTAATTCGGCGGATGTTTTTTTTTCCTGACTCATGGTTAACGGGAAGGAGGTGATTTAACGGTGCGTTTCAAAAAACCTTACCAAATCCCGTAAATGCTTTTGAAGGCAAAGTTGCAAATAGCATCCATACCGAAGATCAACAGGGCCAAAATGCCCGTGGTAACCAGTACGACGATGGTGCTTTCCTGTAGTTGAGCCGCCGTGGGCCATGAAACATTTTTCAGCAGCTCGTGGTAGCTCTCTTTTAAATATAGCGTCAATTTTTCCATCGTATGTGCTTGATGCGTTATTCGTTGGATGAATGTTCTTCGTTTGGCAAAAAAAGTCCGTTGTCACAAAAGCGGACAACGAACGCCGAAAAAACGATCAACTCTTTTAAGCAGGGGCAGCAGGACTCGAACCCGCAGCCTACGGTTTTGGAGACCGCCACTCTACCAATTGAGCTATGCCCCTTTGAAAGAATGATAAATGATGAATGATAAATGATGAATGTTTTTTGATACCGGATCAGCAAACGATTCATCATTTATCAGTCATCAGTCATCATTTATTTCACGTCTAAGATTTCAGTTACCTGACCGGCGCCCACCGTACGACCACCTTCGCGGATGGCGAAACGGAGGCCTTTTTCCATAGCGATGGTATTGAGCAGCATCACTTCGAGTTCGATGTTGTCGCCGGGCATAACCATCTCCACGTTGGGGGGGAGTTTGCAATCGCCGGTTACGTCGGTCGTACGGAAGTAGAACTGCGGGCGGTAGCCATTGAAGAACGGCGTGTGACGGCCACCCTCTTCTTTCGAGAGGACGTACACAGAGCACTTGAAGTGCTTGTGCGGTTTCACGCTACCCGGCTTGCAAATGACCATACCGCGTTTGATCTGCTCTTTATCGATACCGCGGAGCAACAGACCGGCGTTGTCGCCGGCTTCGCCGCGATCGAGCAGTTTGCGGAACATTTCTACCCCGGTGATGGTGGATTCCAGCGCTTTTTCGCCTTCTTTCATCATCCCGATGATTTCTACTTTATCGTTTACGTTGATCACGCCGCGCTCGATACGACCGGTAGCAACCGTACCACGACCGGTGATCGTGAACACGTCTTCCACAGGCATCAGGAAGGGCTTATCGACTTCACGAATCGGATCTGGAATATCGTTGTCGCAAGCGTCCATCAATTCCAGTATCTTTTCGACCCATACACCCGTTTTGCCGTCGCCTTCGAGGGCTTTCAGGGCCGAACCCTGGATGATGCTGGCATTGTCGCCGTCGAAACCGTAGGAGCTAAGCAGTTCGCGGAGTTCCATGTCCACGAGTTCGAGCATTTCCGGATCGTCGACTGCATCGACCTTATTCATAAAGACCACAATCTGCGGCACGCCTACCTGGCGGGCGAGCAGGATGTGTTCCCGCGTTTGCGGCATAGGGCCGTCGGTAGCAGCGCATACAACGATGGCTCCATCCATTTGGGCGGCGCCCGTGATCATGTTTTTCACATAGTCAGCGTGACCTGGGCAGTCAACGTGAGCATAGTGGCGCTTCAGCGTTTCGTATTCTACGTGCGCGGTATTGATTGTAATACCACGTTCTTTTTCCTCAGGAGCCGAGTCGATGGTATCGTAATCTGTTTTTTTGGCCAGACCTTTTTGTGACAGCACATACGTGATGGCTGCCGTCAGCGTCGTCTTACCGTGGTCTACGTGGCCGATCGTACCAATATTTACGTGCGGTTTCGAGCGGACAAATGTCTCTTTTGCCATTGGTTTAAAATGAAAATTTGTTAATTATGATGATTCGTTAATGTGACGATGTGATAATTTGATGAAAGGATGATGATACATATCAGGATATCAAATCACCTCATTATCACATTAATCTTCGAGCCGTTGATGAGAATTGAACTCACGACCTCTTCCTTACCAAGGAAGTGCTCTACCCCTGAGCTACAACGGCGATTTTCATATCTGCATGAATCAACGCGTACCAGGAGCAGAAAAACTGATTCGCTCTTTCACTCACCATTCATTGACCCGGAGCGGCGGACGAGATTCGAACTCGCGACATTCAGCTTGGAAGGCTGACGCTCTACCAACTGAGCTACCACCGCAAGTTGAATGATGAATTATGAACGATAAATGATGAATACCTACGCTTTATATTCATCATTTATCATTCATAATTTATCATTCAAAAGTGGGGGTGGTGGGATTCGAACCTACTCAGCAGTAAAGCACCAGATTTACAGTCTGGCCCGACTCTCCAACTTCGGGGCACCCCCTTTTGAAATTTTTGCCTTCGTTCTCCGGTTTTTCTTGTTCGCCGTACAGAACAAGGAATATCGGAGAACGAAAGTACTTTGGAGCCACTAGAGGGACTCGAACCCCCGACCAGCTGATTACAAATCAGCTGCTCTACCAACTGAGCTACAGTGGCCTGATTCAAGGCCTCCAAAAGGCTTTTACACGTCGTTTCAATCAACTTTTTTCAATCAGAGAAAGGCCCCTTTTGAAAAGCGAGTGCAAAGGTAAGTTATTCGCTGAAAACAGAAAAGTAATTTTGAAAAAAAACGGTAAATTTCATGAAATCTTTGCAGCCACGTTTTGAATCGTCTTTTTCAGAAAGGACAATAGCCTGCCTGCAAGCGGATATTGCCGAACCGGATTATTCAATATTGTTATTTTTCAACATTTTATGGAGCCCCCGCGCCCGAATACCACATTTAGCGCAGCAGCAAACAAACAGCCATACGACCCATGCCAGACAGAACCTTCGACTACTGCATCGCCCACACGACACCGCCCGGGCCGCTGCTCGACGCTTTGGAACGCGACACGCACCTGCGCACCCTGGCCCCGCAGATGCTCTCCGGTCCTTATCAGGGAACTTTGCTGCGTTTCATCAGCCTGATGGTCCGCCCCCGGAGGGTGCTGGAGATCGGTACGTTCACCGGTTATGCGACCATTTGCCTGGCCCAGGGTTTGCCGGAAGACGGGCTGTTGCACACCATTGAAGCCGACGACGAACTGGCCCCGCTCATCCACACCTATATTAATAAGGCCGGATTGACGGAAAAAGTTCGGCTGCACCTGGGCGACGCCGCCGATATTATCCCCGGCCTCGAGGAAACCTTCGACCTGGTGTTCCTCGACGCGGGCAAAAACGACTACGCCCGGCACTACGAACTGGCGCTGGCCAAAACCCGCCCGGGCGGTTTTCTGCTGGCCGACAACGTGCTCTGGCACGGCAAGGTGGTGGCCGATGACCCGGGCGACCCGACTGCGCGGATCCTGCGGGACTTTAATACGCTGGTGCAGGAGGATGCGCGGGTGGAGAATTTATTGCTGGGTTTAAGGGATGGGTTGATGGTGGTGCGGAAGATATGAAGGCTCTCGGCAGGCCATGCGCTGCCTTCATAAATAATACCCCGGGCGGTTTCGAACCTGTAATAAGCGCCTGTCGGGAGGTGTTCGGAACGGTTGGACAACGACAGGACGGCTTCCGCCGCAACGCTGTCGAGCGCCGTTACCGTGATGGAAAATCCCGCTTTCAGGTCGCAACAGGGTTTTATTTCTACCGGACATTCGGCAATGCTAGTATACGTAACGCCATTTTCCGTACTGCTTACTTCGTGATGGATCAGATGGATGCCGGATGTTTGAAAATCATGACAGATACCCTTAGATGTTACGGCTCCCGTAAACGGCGTGCCATCGAAGGACCATTGTTGCGTGATGCAGGTACTGGAAACGTCATTCCCTTTTATCAGCAGGTTGGTGCACGGTCCGGTACAGCTCGTTTGGCCCCCTCCGGCATACGCATAAAACTAAGCGTTGTTGTTTGCGCCGTTACCGGAGCAATGGAGCAGGGGAGATTGACCGTTAATGTCAATTGGGCAAAAAACGTAATTCAACAGTCTCTTTTGATTGGCGTTGCGGGCAAGATTTTTATTGGCCCGTTTTTTATACCGTTTATTCCCTGCCCGACACGCCACTTTTTTCCATATCTCGCCCAACTTACTTATGTTTGCCCACCCTCCCATCAATTTAACCGATTTACGCCTCAATAACGCAAGCACATAAACATGGCCGACAACAAAGCACACCTCTTTTACGTGGAGGACGACGAAAGCCTCAGCTTCGTCACCCGCGATAATCTGGAACTCAATGGCTACGAGGTAACGTACTGTGAAGACGGACAGAAAGCGCTGGATATCATCAAAGCCAACCAGCGCTTCGACCTGTGTATCCTCGACGTGATGCTGCCCGAAGTGGACGGCTTCACCTTAGCCCAGGAAATCCGCAAACGCGACGAGCAGGTGCCGATCATTTTCCTGACGGCCAAAAGCATGAAGCAGGACAAGATCCACGGCCTGACCATCGGCGCGGACGATTATATCACAAAGCCTTTCAGCATCGAGGAGCTTTTGCTGAAAATCGACATTTTCCTGCGCCGTACGAAGTACGCGACCATCCTGAAACACAACACACCGGTCACGATCGGTTATTACGCCTTCGATTACAAAAACCTCCACCTTTCCTGCGGCGATTTCGCCGAAACGCTGACCCAAAAGGAAGCCGACCTCCTGAAACTCCTCAACGAAAACCGCAGTCAGGTAGTGAAACGTTCGTATATCCTGGAAACGATCTGGGGCAAAGACGACTATTTTCTGGGCCGCAGCCTCGACGTGTTCATTTCCCGCCTCCGAAAATACCTGAACCTGGACGAGCGGATCAAGATCGAGAATATCCACGGGGTGGGGTTTAAGTTCAAGGTAGATTGACCAGTACACAATTATTCCAGCACCGTATGCAAAGCATCCTGCTGCCATATCGAAATGCGGAAATCCACTGCCTGAAATTCGGCGCCGGTCCGCAGTTGTTGATCGCCCTGCATGGGTTTGGCGACCGGGCGCGCATGTTTGTCGTGCTGGAGGAGGCTTTAACTGAAAAATATACAGTGATTGCGGTAGACTGGCCTTTTCACGGACAGACGGAATGGCCGGACGATACTTTTTCAAAAGAAGATTTACTGGGTATTATCCGGCTGATCCTGGAACGGGAAGGTAAAAAACGATTTTGCCTGATGGGTTTCAGTTTCGGCGCGCGACTGGCGCAGGCTATGCTGCCCGAACTGGCCGGCCAATTGGACAAACTGTATCTTTTGTCGCCCGACGGCGTGGAAACCAAGGGCATGTCGATCGCGGTGCGCACCCCGATGTGGCTGCGGCGCCTGATGTTCAAGCTGTTGCAGCGGCCGGAGTGGTTTTTGAACCTGCTTCGTTTCGGCCGGAAGATTCGCGTGGTACCACCTTTGATCCAGCATTTTCTGGTCGCCAACCTTTCCCGCACCGATCGTTTTCGCCGCACTTTCGGCTGCTGGCTTTCGCTGAATTCTTTTTACCTGGGCCGCCGGAAAATCAGGGCCATCCTGCACGACAGCAATTTACCTACAGACGTGTACTTCGGCACCAAAGACGAAATGGTTCGCTTCAGCACGCTGAAAAAGATGACGGAGGGTTTGCCCAATGTGCGCCTGTTCCTGATGGAGGAAGGGCATCGTTTGGTGGGGGAAAATTTGAAGGATCGGATGCTGGATAGCTGAGGCGTCAGGTAAAAACACATCATTACGATGCTATCCAATTGCTAAGCGTTTTCCCCTCCGTTTCAAAAAAACGGATTTCCAATATCGTCCCGTCGAATACCGCATACGAATTGGCCCACATCCATTCTCCCAGGTTGATGTAGCGGCTGCGTCCGTTTTTGAGCAGCCAGTCGATCGGCAGGTGGCGGTGCCCGAAAATAAAATAATCGGGTTCAACGCCCTGCGCTATTTTCCGGGTCGTGTACTGAAGCAGCCATTCTTTTTCTTCACCCAGCCAGAACCGTTCGGCCGGCGGGGTGGCAGCGCGGCTTTTTTTGGAAAAAAAATTGGCTAAACGAATGCCCAGATCGGGGTGGAGCCACCCGAAGAGCCATTGGGAAATAGGGTTGGTGAATACTTTTTTCATCCATTTGTAGCCCCTATCGCCCGGCCCGAGGCCGTCGCCATGTCCGATGAAAAAATCTTTGCCCTGAATGTTGCGTCGGATGGGGTGCCGGTATACCGGGATGCCGAACTCCTGCTCCAGATACCCGAACATCCACAGGTCGTGGTTCCCGGTGAATGCGTAGATCGGAATATTGCGGTCGCGCAATTCGGCCAGTTTGCCGAACAACCGGCTGTAGCCCCTTGGAATCACCGTTTTATACTCGAACCAGAATTCGAACAGATCACCTACTAAGTAGATCGCTTCGGCTTCCGGAGCGATAGCATCCAGCCAACGTACCAGTTGCCGCTCGCGCTCGGCGGAGGGTAAGCGGGCATCGAAGCCTAAGTGAAAATCGGATGCGAAAAATGTTTTTTTTGACACTGGTGGACGGTGTATGGTGGACCCGCCGAAGGTTTACCGCAGGCGGGTGCAAAAGTAGAGCCCCGTGTCAGTCAAAGTGAAGGAAAAAGAAAAAAATCGGCGCTTAGGCTTTTCTTTGCAGTTTACATGCCTTCAACAATTCCTATTTGATTAACCATGTCGTTTAGTACGCTGTTATACCTCGCACCGCCATGTTTTGTGCATGGAGAGAGGCCACGTTTACTAAACTTTCAAAGTTTAGTAAACGTATTTCTCACTTTTCGCGATGCACAAAACATGGCGGTGCGAGGTATGTCTAAATTTTATATGCTTTAAAAATCCCAAAAGCAACTTGTTAACTCCTACTCCTTACAAATTATGATCGTTGTCACCGGTGCAGCAGGATTTATCGGTTCCTGCATGGTAAAAAGATTGAACGACGCGGGTTATACTGACGTCGTGGCTGTGGACGATTTCAGCCGGCCGGATAAAAACCGAAACCTGGAAGGGAAAAAACTGCATGGGCAGGTTCACCGCAACAATTTCGCGCGCTGGCTGGAGCGCAACCACGCCGATGTGGATGCCGTATTTCACCTCGGCGCCCGAACGGATACGACCGAGATGGATGTCGCTATTTTCGATGCGCTCAACCTGCAGTATTCGAAGGCGCTGTGGATGATCTGTGCGGGTTTTCAAATTCCATTTTTTTATGCCAGCAGCGCGGCTACGTACGGACTGGGCGAATTCGGCTATTCCGATGACCATCAATTGATTCCGAAGTTAAAACCGCTGAATCCGTATGGCCAATCCAAGCAGGATTTCGACGTGTGGCTGACCTCCCCCGGCCCCTCCCAGGGGAGGGGAGGTGTAGAGCGTTCTGTAGAGGGTACCGATAGCGTTGGTGAGCGAGAAAAGGGGATGGATAAGTCCAAATCTATTGAAAAACCATCGACATTCCTCAATAAGGCCGCTGTAAGCAATACCGGGGTGCCCACCGTACAATCAACGGAACACTCTACACCTCCCCCCCCCTGGGCCGGGCGGGGGGGGGCCTGGGCGGGCTTCAAATTTTTCAACGTATACGGTCCGAACGAATACCACAAGGGCCGCATGGCCTCGGTTATTTTTCATACGGCCCGGCAGATCAAGGCCACCGGGGCGATGAAATTATTCCGCTCGCACCGGCCGGATTACCGGGACGGCGAACAGAGCCGCGATTTTATTTACGTAAAAGATGTGGTGGATGTTCTGTTGTTTTTCTTGGAAAACAAGGCGCCCAATGCCATTTACAACCTCGGGACGGGCAAAGCGCGCACTTTTCTGGATCTGGCTAAAGGCACTTTCCGCGCCCTGAACCTGGAACCCGATATTTCCTTTATCGATACGCCTGCCGATATCCGCGACACCTACCAGTATTTTACCGAAGCCGAAATGGCGAAACTGCGGGCAGCGGGGTATAGAGCGCCGTTTTATGGCCTGGAAGAAGGTATCGAAGACTACGTGCAGCGGTATTTGCGCGCGGAAACGATCTGGTGATGCTCACCGCACCAACACTAATTTTACCTTATCCGTCTTCGCTACATGCTTCAAAAAAGCGATAAACTCCCCGTACCGTTCTTTCCCCTGAATCGAGTTGTTGAGCACTAATTTCCGGTGGACGATGACCGTACCGTTTTCAAACCGTACCGACAGGTCAAAACTGCCGAACGGGGAAGACCAGGAAACCGGCGCGAAGGCGTTTTCCAAAACATACCCTGTCGGAACTGCAATGGTAAGGTCGCTTTCCTCGGTCATGCCTCGGGAATGCGCCTGCACGGAAAAGCGGCGGGCACTGCTATCCGCTGTAGGCGCCTCGAATTTTGAGGACAGTACGCTGACGGGCAGAAACAACCTTTTGCCGCTGACCGAAGCCAGCCGGGGGATGGCGAGTTCAAGGTTTTGTTGGACTTCCGGCAAACGTTCTTTTTTTCGAACAAACTCCTGCGATTTGATCTCGAAGTCGGGGAGGTTCAGCAACTCGTATAAATATTTTTTCCGCTTTTCATCGTGCAACCCGGCCAGGGCCGAGGGGATATCCTGCTCGATTCCTCGATAAACGTCGGTTGAAACCAGTGTTGCGCTGCCGTCATCAGCGAGGGCGATGTCCGTTTTGTGGTGTATGGTGTTTACCGTTTCGTTATACCTGGGGGTCTGTACCAGTCGCCCCCCTTCCGGAAAAATAACCAGGGCCGGGCGGTCGTCGGTGAAGTCGCTGAGGAACCCGCAACTCTCCGTTTGGCTGGTGCATTCGAGCCACATTGTATCTTTTCCCATTGGTATACAGAGGGTTGCATGGTTAAACCAGGCGTTGGGGAAATCGGGGTACTGGGTCGTTTGTTCTTCCTCGCCAGCCCGGATCAGCGCATAATATGCCGGAACACCCACCGCCTGCAACATCGCCACCATGTAATTACTCAGGCCTTTGCAATCGCCGTATTTGAATTGATCCACCTCGGCGGCCATTGCTGGTTGCCACCCGCCTATGCCGAGGCCAACGAAAAAATAACGGGTGCCGCTTTGCAGGTGCTCGTACACGCGGCGGATTTTGCAGGCTGTATCGGGGCAATCGGCGGTCAATGCCTTCAATTGGGCTACAGTTTCCGGCGACAAGGCGTCTTTACCCGCATTCATTTTCTGGATGAAAGTTCCCAGGGATTGCCAACTGCTCATATCGCCGTCGTAACCCTCGATGCTGAACAAAGTGGGGGACGTCAGAATTCTCGGCAGGTTCCAGTCGCCCACAGGCGAAAACAGCTCCGGTTCGAAGGCCTGCAGATTGTGAAATTCCCAGCGCAACGCTCCGGTCTTGCTGCCTTGCGGCAGGTCCTTTTCTTTAAAACGGGCGGCCAGGCCCGGCGCCATTTTCAACTCGAAACGCGCGTATTCAACCGCTTCTTCCGGGCTGCTTTGCGGCTCAAAAATCGGGTAATGCAGCAGTCCATTGTATCTCCGCTTCACGGTATACTCGATGGTATAGGGGAACGGCAGGCGTGGGAAGTGGATGATTTTGTAGCGGTAGTCGTCCACAAATTGTTGCTCGAAAGGCTTCTGGTCTTCTATGTCCTTTTTTTTGATTCGCCTGACCAAATTGCCTGCCCCGTCGTAGATCGCGCCTTCAATGTCCTCGATTTCAAAAATTTTGCTGTAATAAAATACCTGCTCGTTGTAATCGGCGGCTTTTGCGTTGAGCAGGGTAAGCACCGTGTGTTCCGTTTCTATGGCCTCGCCTTTGTTCAGCACATTGAAATCAAGTTCGTACCGGCGAAACACCACATCTGCATTTTTCAGCAGGGACGGAGGGATTTTAGCCGCGGCATATTCGCTTTGCGCGGCAAGTTGAAAAATGGAAAAAAGCAAAAAAAACAGGGAAACGAAGTTTTTCATACAAAGACAACGCTGGGAAATGATGCATTAAAACGACCAATCGGTTCAGTCTTTCGCCAGTACGATCTGCTCTTCCATTTTGGCGATCATTGAGCCGAAGAATTGCCGAAGGTCTTCGTATTGGTCCACAGCGATGTATGTTTTTTTCGTGTTCCTGCGTATGTTGACTTTGATCTGCTCCCCAGTGTTTTCGATCAGGTAGTCGAAGGAGAGCGCATTTTCGCCAAAAGTCAATTTGGCCGATTTCGGCATTTCTTCCACCTTGTACCCGAGGGGTATTTTGAAGGAGAAACTGTACGTTTGGCTATTCGGCGCGCCGAGGTCGATGTTGAATTTCCGCTCCGGATTTTTGAAGGGGTTTTCTTTCCCGCCGAAACCGAGGGCGGGTGTCAGGTATATTTTATTGCCCGAAACAGTCACGAACGCTGAAGTGGCGAGCTTAAAAGTGCCTTTCAAACCGGCATCCTGCCAGTTCCCCGGGTTTTCGATTTTCGAGTCCGTAGCCCTGCCATCGGCAATCAAATCCTTGAATTGATCTTGCACGAAGCTCTGGGCATCTTTCTCTTTGATCTTAGCGCGTGCAGCCACGGCCCCGTAACCACTTTCTGAAAAAGTGATTACGCCGTCGAGGCCGCTTTCCGGTGTTACTGTAAGGTCAGCCAATACCGCACTGCGCACGGACACTTTGTTTTGGAGCGGCATCCAGGTGATACTCCCCTTGCCTTCCAGCAACAGGCCCTGTTCGTTCAGGTCTTCTTCCGGGAGTAACCCGATGGGATTGGGACAGGCGGACTGGTCAATCAAAACCTGGGTATTGGCTTCGGTCTCCACCGCCGCGATGACCCTGTTCATGCCGTCGCTCGTCACCCGGAACGGAAGAATATGGCCGTTCGGGCGGGTACTTATCAAAACCGGGAACGCTTTGATTTTAGCCTGGCGCAGCATGTTGATAAACAAGAGGTTGAGATCGGTCGGCGAGCCTTTCCGGTTCTTGGTCAGGTGCTCCATGCTTTGGCTCATCCAGACATAATCAAGGTCGACTGTCTGATAATTTTTGCCGATGTACTCATAAATCGCCGCCACTTTTTCTGCAGTGCTTGTCTTTCCGGCGATACAGGCTGCTGCGGCATCTTCCGTGTATTTCGAGGAGCGGAGGATATCATCGTACACGTCCTCGAGCATTTCTTTTCCGAGGTTTTCCCAGGTGTTGTTGCGCTCTTTGAAGGCGCCGTTGACGAGGCGATACGACTGTCCGGAAGGGACGATATCGGTTTCGTATACCGCCCGTATGTCAAAATTTATTTGAGAAAGATAGTCTTTCAGCGAGCCGATAAACGGTTCCCGCTTCAGGGCCGGCACGTTTTCCTGGATGAAATGCATCGTGTTGGTCTGGTATTCCACCCGGACACTTTGCGCCTTGGTCGTCACCACAGCGTCGCCGCTATGGGCTATGTAGGTGATGCTGATGGTTTCCTCCTGTTTCTTTTCCTCGGCCAGTGCAAACGGTACCCAGCCTTGGGCCATTTTGCGAAATTCGATAAAAGTCGGCACCGACGCCTCGAACTCGCTCCAAATGGTCGGCACCTCCAGGCGCTGGAAAACCCAGTCCTGGATACCCACAGCGCCCTCGTCCGAAATCGTGTATTTGTATTCAATAATGCTGCCTTCCCGCACCGCCGGAATGGTCATTTTTTTGACCATTCGGCTACGCGTCAGTGTCTCATCAAACACATTGTCCTTCTCCAGTTTGGTCTCCACGAGTTTGCCGTTTTCCAGGTTAAAACTGCTGGCTTGAAGGCCCTGCACATCCTGCGATTTAAAATAGAAAATAGGCACATCTGCCAGAGAATAAGCTATTTTTTTAAAAATTTTGATGCGTACATGCCGCTCAAATTCCAGCATGAAACCTTTGTCATTTACAAAACGGTGGGAAATATTACCCTTGTCGAAAAGCACCACGGCCGGGGCGGCAGGGTCGTCTTTGTAGGAAGTCATGGCTATTTCTTCTTCGGAAATTTTGCCGTATTTGACTTTTAATTGTTTTTTCTGCGCAAAGGCAGGGCCGAAAAAAAGGAAGAGACAAAGAAACAGGTTCAGGGCGCGTTGCATAGGTGTTTTTTATAGTCGGTTTAGAAAGTTTAGAGGGTTTAGAATACTTGATTATCAGGGTATAAATAACCCAGGTTATTTCAAAACCACTTTACGCGGACTATAATAATAACGTAGATCGGTAAATATTGATATAAAATGGCGGAAAATTCGTCATTTTTCACAAACCATGACATTTGTTTCCGGGAACAAAATGCCAGGGGCCACTCCCAATTTTTGGAAATGGCCCCTGGCATTTTATTTAAAATCAACCGAACCCTCGTTCAAGTCATTCAGCGCGCCACCAGCACTTTGCCCGCCGTCAGAAAGAAAAAGGCAATGGCATGGATTTTTTTGATGATCCGTGGGTCATTAGCCTATCTTTTTCTTTTTACCAAATTTCATAATCATTTAGACTTTGGACACCTGCGGTGTCCGCTGATAGAGAAAGTTCTTTGAAAAAGCAGAACCGTGTGCCGATCTTGGAGTGTGAACAACCATGAAGAAACACTCCGATTCTGCCATGCTCTTTTAGGCTTTGGGATCAAGCGCTGTCGGGCTATAGCCGGTTTAGAGTGGTTTAGATGGGTTTAGAATGTTGATTGTGAATATGTTGCAATTCCGGTTCCTTCAAAACCATTTTGCGTCGACTATATGACTTTTGCTGTGCTTAGCTTCATAATTTAAATTTCAATTCGTTATTTCCTACGCCGTGAAAACACTGGCGCAGGGCGCTTGGGGACGTGATGGCAACTTGGAACAGTAAAGGAACACCACTTGTTGGTTAATCACCTGCGCCCGGATAGCAACATAGGGCGGCGACTCTTGTTAAAAAAAACAAAAATACAAATCCCCGGGGATTACCAATTATTTCGGACAACCAAGGTGTTACATTCGGTATCATGTGGAGGACTTCTCTCCGTTTAATCTTGCTGAATGATTCCCGACTTTTACTCCACAATGCGACAAAACCTACTCCTCTTCGCCCTTCTCCTGGCGCAGTTCGCCCACAGCCAAACCATCTCCATCAAAGTTGAACTACTAGAAAACAACAAAACGCCCATCGTCGGCGCCACGGTAAAACTCACCGACAGGGCCGATACGACCCAAGCCCTGTTCGGCATCACCGATCGGATAGGCCAGGCAAAATTTGAGGCCGTTGTGGGCAATCAGTACTTGCTGGAAGCCGCCTACATCGGTTTTGCCCCCCTTCAAAAGGGTTTAAAAGTAACCGCAGCCACATCCCTGTATCGTTTTTTCATGGTGGAAGACGCCACAACGCTGGAGGCCGTCATCATCAAAGCCAAAAAAAAACCGCTTATCCGCCAGGAAGACGATAAAACAATCATCGATCCGGAGCCGATCGCCAATTCCAGCACCAACGTATTCGAGGTTTTGGAAAAAACGCCGGGACTTTTCGTGGACCAGGATGGCAACGTATACCTGAACAGCGCCACGCCGGCCGCGATCTACATCAACGGGCGGGAACAAAAAATGAGCACAGCGGATATCGCCTCCATGCTCAAAAGCCTGCCGCCCAACAGCATCGATAAAATTGAAATTCTGCGTACGCCCTCCGCAAAATACGACGCCAGCGGCGGGGGCGGCATCGTGAACATCGTGCTGAAAAAAGGGGTAAAAATCGGGCGAACCGGCAGCGTCAACGCTGGCCTGAACCAGGGGCGTTTCGGCAACCAAAACGTCGGCCTCTCGCTGAACAACAGCGACGGTGGACGCACATCCAACCTCAACCTGAACTATTCGCACCGGAATTCCTACGACCAACTGCTGACCATCCGCCAGTTGTCGCCCGATTCCAGCCTGACGCAGGATGCATACACGCTGAATCCCGGCCAGAGCATTTTCGCCGGCTACGGGCTGGGCTTCGAACTTTCCGACAAATGGAATATTGATCTCGATGGCCGGGCCAGTTACAACCTCAACAATTCCGGCACGGATACCCGCAACCAGATTTTAAATCAAAATACCGCACAGGTATTCAACGACAACCTGAACGACCTGAACAACGACGGGCGCTCCTTTTCCTTCAATCAGGGCCTTGCAGCGACCTGTAAGTTGGACACCATGGGCTCGGAACTGGTGGGCGATTTGTCTTACAATTACCAGTATGGCCTCACGCAACAGGATTTTACCCTGTTTCCCAACATTCCGCCTGCTACTTCCACCTTGGGCGGCCTCGGTGATATTGAAAACAAGCGCCATTTTTTCAGCGCGCGGGTCGACCTGAAATACAAGTTCCCCTATAAAATCACCTTCGAAACTGGCGCCAAAACCTCCATCCAGCGCTTCAGCAATGCCAGTGATTACCGCATTGTGTTGAACGGCACGGAGAACCCCGATCCTTTCCGAACCAACACCTTCGATTTTAAAGAGGACATTCACGCCGCCTATTTGCAGGCTTCCAAAGGGCTGGGCCAATTCATCCTGAAAGCGGGCACGCGACTCGAGAACACCAATATGTTGGGGCAGCAACGCGTGCCCTCCGATACGTCGTTCAGCATCCGGCGCACAGATTTATTTCCATACGTGTTCCTTAGCCATCCGGTGATGAAGATTGCGGGATACGAGTTGCGCGGGTACCTGGTGTACCGGAAATCTATCAGCCGGCCTTCGTACAGTTACCTTAATCCCTTCCCCCGCTTTCTGGATCAATACCTGTACGAATCCGGCAACCCTGCCCTGCGCCCGCAATTCACCGAAAACTACGAGTTCAACATCAGTTTTAACGAGATGCCCATCTTCGCCATCGGCCGAAATTACACGCAGGATATTTTCACCAAAGTCATTTACGAGGACCCCAGCCTGCCCGGCGTCGCTTACCGGACCTATGACAATCTGGGAAAAAATGAAGAGACCTATTTTAAAATGGTGGGCGCCCTGCCGCCCGGCGGAACGTACTTTTTTGTGGCTGGCGCACAGTACAACTACAACAAATACAATGGCTTATATGAAAACGAGCCACTGGCGTTCGAGCGGGGCAGCTGGTCGTTTTTCACGTATCATCAATTGAAACTTGGCGACCGTTCCATGTTTACCTTGAACGGTTTTATGCGGCTGAAAGGGCAGTTGCAGTTTTATGAACTGAGCAATTTCGGCGGGGTGAGCGTGAGCCTGAACCGTCAGTTTTTCGATAAAAAACTAACGGTTACCTTGTCGGCCAACGATATCTTTTATACCAACCGAAACCGTTTTTCTTTGGATCAGGGGAATATTACGGCGACGGGGGAACGGCGCTCTGATACGCGGCGGGTGGGGGTGAATGTGCGGTATAGCTTTGGGTTGAAAAAGCGGGAGGAGCGGGTGAATCCGTTTAATTTGGAGGGAGAGGGTGGGAACTAGGATTTTCAGGATATAGGAAAGGATTAAAAAAGGATTTGATTTCCAATTGCTGGAAAATGATTTTTCCCACTCGTCGCCTGCGTCCATGTCGCGGTCGTCCCAAATCTGTAGCTTGTTCAATCGGATCAGCGGACAAAGGGCATTGCGCAAAGCTTTCAAATGTTCCAGGTCGACGTGGGAATACGAGACGAAGGCTCTGACCGGCAACTGCTCCACTTCGTCGCGCTCGGTCCTCAGGACGATGTGAATGCCGTGGCCGTGAAGCAGATAGAGTCGCTGTTGCGGGATGAGGTGCTACCCTTTGGACAGGAGTTGCGCCTGTTGCGCGCCGATAGTTCGTATGGAAAGGCTATCTTCCTCGCTCCGTTGCACGAGCTGTGCACTCTTTACTGCCCGTGAGGAAATTGGGCAAATCCAGTGCCCTGTCTGGCAAAAATACCTGCCCAAAAACAAAGCCGCGCAACACCAACCACAACCCCTGATGACCATTGCCCAAACGCAAAGAGCCATCCATTTGCTTTTTCGCACTTTTGATCCTTCCCCCTTTTTACCCCTAAAGTGCAAAAAAGGAAAAGGCAGGCAAAAAGGACTTA
>Ga0335394_10001194_pt1 | contig 28978 bp, 21 predicted proteins | sample MAT03_FD_205741 | JGI IMG/M metagenome (GOLD analysis project Ga0335394, IMG submission 205741) | Freshwater microbial communities from Lake Fryxell liftoff mats and glacier meltwater in Antarctica - MAT-03 (spades assembly) (version 2) ...
ATTAGAAATCGTTCAAGTTTGGGCAATGGCTGCTATTCCGGTATTTTTGCACCAGTAACCGCAGAGACGCTAACCTGCCTGTTGGCAGGCAAGAGCCTCAGAGAAAATTCCTCTGCGGCTCTCCGCCTCTGCGGTTAAAAATTTACATTATGACCGACCCAAAAAGATATTTAGTAACTTCTGCCCTGCCTTACGCCAACGGATTAAAACATGTTGGCCACTTAGCAGGTGCTTATATTCCTGCAGATATATATGTCCGTTACCTGCGGGTACAAAAAAGAGATGTGGTGTTTGTATGCGGCAGTGATGAACATGGTACTGCTATACCTATACAAGCTATGAAGGAAGGCACTACGCCACAGGCTATCATTGATAAATACCATGAGGCCATGAAGGAAGATTTTGCTGACCTTAATATTAGCTTTGATATTTATCATCGTACCAGTTCGCCATTGCATCATCAAACCGCCAGCGAATTTTTTACCAAACTCAATGATGCCGGTGAATTAGAAACAAAAGAAACAGAACAGTATTTTGATGAAGCCAGTAAAACATTTTTGGCTGACCGCTATATTAAAGGCACCTGTCCCAACTGCGGCAGCGACAGGGCATTTGGCGATCAATGTGAAAACTGCGGTACCACACTAAGTCCCGATGAATTGATAAACCCTGTAAGTACATTAAGTGGTGAAACACCGGTTAAGAAAAAAACTACTCATTGGTACCTGCCATTAGGCAAGCATGAAGATTTTCTCCGGGAATGGATCTTGAAAGAACATAAAGATGATTGGCGGGCAACGGTGGTCGGTCAATGCAAAGGCTGGATTGACGGTGGCCTGCAATCGAGGGCAGTAACAAGAGATTTGGATTGGGGGGTAAAAGTACCGTTAAAAGAAGCGGATGGCAAAGTTCTCTATGTGTGGTTTGATGCACCTATTGGTTATATCAGTGCTACGAAAAAATGGGCCATAGATAATAATAAGGATTGGAAACCTTACTGGGAAGACAAAGACACTAAACTGGTTCACTTTATCGGTAAAGACAATATTGTTTTCCATTGCATCATATTCCCTATCATATTAAAACTGCATGGAAATATTTTACCTGATAATGTTCCTGCAAACGAATTCCTCAATCTTGAAGGTGATAAGATGAGTACCAGCCGCAACTGGAAATTGGAGATGAGGGATTACATTAATGATTTTGTGAAGAAGGATAATGGCGGCGGTCAATGTGTGGATATGCTTCGTTATTATCTTACACAGATTGCACCTGAAACAAAAGACAGCGAATTTACCTGGAAAGGCTTTCAGGATGCGGTAAACAGTGAACTGGTTTCTATCTTTGGCAATTTCGTAAACAGAACATGGGTGCTGATGCATAAACTATGCGGTGGAAAAGTACCAAAGCTGCATGAAGACATACTGGACGATAATGACAAATCATTAATTGCTGATATTGAAAGCACTAAAGCCGAAGTGCAATCTGCATTGGAATATTATCATTTCAAAGATGCCTTGTTCCAGGTGATAGACCTTTCCCGCAAAGGCAATCAATATATGCAAAAGAAAGAGCCATGGATTGTTGCGAAAAACCTCAACCCTACCCTCTCCACAAGTGGAGAGGGAGTTCAAGATGCACAAAAGAGCATTGACAACTGTTTGCATATCTGTTTGCAATTATGTGCCAACCTTGCGGTACTTATCAATCCGTTCTTGCCGAATACAGCAAAGAAAATGGCTTACATGATGAAAGTGGTGGATAAGATGCTGAATTGGGAAAATGCAGGAAAAATAAAACTATTAAGTGTTGGTTACAGTTTAAGGGAACCACAATTATTATTCAGGAAAATTGAAGACACAGAAATAGCAGAACAAATTGAAAAATTAAAAGCAGGGTTAGTAAAAACAGCAACAACTACTAAAATGGAAGAACCTAAATCAATTATAAGCAAACCGGAAATAGTGTATGACGATTTTGCAAAACTTGAATTAAAAACAGGAATAGTTACTGCCTGTGAGAAGGTGGCGAAAGCGGACAAGCTTTTAAAATTAGAAGTTGACCTCGGTACAGAAAAAAGAACAATTGTTTCCGGTATCGCCTTTCATTATAGTCCGGAAGAAATGGTAGGCAAACAAGTTATTGTTGTTACCAATCTTGCACCAAGAAAAATGAAAGGCATCGAAAGCCAGGGAATGATATTAACGGCGGAAGACATCGAAGGGAAGCTACAATTACTGAAACCGGAAAACAATGTAGCACCCGGCTCATCAGTCAGTTAACGGGTAAAAATTCCCCAATAAGCTGTTTTATCTTCAATAACACCAATTTTGGGGGTTTGTTATGAATCTGGCAGGATTATAGCCGCTTGATTTCAGTAAATTCATTGTTTAAATTATTCCACCGCTTGACAGCAAAACGTCTCAGAAAAAAATTATTGAAAGGCACTGCCATCTTCCTCGGGATACTTCTTGTATTGCTGATAGGTTTTCATTTTTGGTTTAAAGCACACGCAAAACAGATATTGGAAGACATGGTGCAATCAAAATCCAATGGCAAATTAAAACTGAAAATTGAAAAACTTCGTTTCAATTATTTCAGCCGCAGAATTGAACTGGAAAAAGCGGTCTTTTACAATACCGATACCGTTTCCGGGATAAGTGCTTATCGCTTCAGTGTTGACAGGATGCAGCTACGGGTAAAAGCCCTGTTGCCTCTCGTTTTTAAAAAGCAAATACTTATTGATTCACTCACTTTACAGAGTCCGGTTATAGAAGTAACCCGGCTAAGGGCTGTGATAAAACCGGATAATAAGATTAAAAAGGATGTTTCCATTCCTGAGGAAATGGGAAAAGTGTATTCTTCCATTCAGGATGCTTTGAAGGTGTTACATGTAAAAAGATTCCAGATTGATAACGGCACTTTTAAGCTAATAAATAAAATTGACTCCAGCCAATTGCCGTTAATAGTCTCCAATATTCATTTCCACATAGACAACTTACAGGTAGATGCAGGAAAACTAACAGGCGAGGAAAAAATAATGTTCAGTGAAAATGTAGTATTGCGGAGTGCTAACCAAAATATTATTTTTCCTGACGGAAGGCACAGTTTAAGCTTCAGTCAATTCCGCATCAACCTGAAAAATAAAGTAGTGGAGTTTGACAGTTGTACCATTGCTGCCACAAAAGGTGATAGTGCCTCCGCAACATTCAAAGTTTTTTTTGATGCCCTGATGCTTACCAATATTGACTTTGATACACTGTATAAGGCCGAGGTTATTAAAGCCGACTCTGTGTATTGTGTAAACCCTACATTCAGCCTGGAGGTTGAAACAGGAAAAAGAAAAGGTGTTAAAAAATCGCCGCCAAAACTGGAAAATATTGTTCAGCAATTAACGGGTAACCTGCAGTTAGGCTTTGTGGTAGTAAGCAATGCTGCCTTCAATATTAAAACAATAAAGAATGGCGTACCAAGTTCCTTTACTTTCAGCGAAAATAGTTTTGAAATGCAGGGGCTTAGTGTTGACCAAGAAGCACCGAAGCCTATAAAAGTAAAAAGCTTTGCCATGGCCATCCGCAATTATGAAAACTTTATAAAGGATAGCAGCTACAGTGTGAAGTTTGACAGTGTGCTCTTTAAAGATGACCATATCACCCTCAGCAATTTTCTTTTTAATAAACTGGACCATGGAAGAATCCTGAACACTTTTAGTATCCCGAAGTTTACACTTCGTAGCCTGTCTTGGGATGAACTGGTATTTGAAAGACAACTAAAAGCGGAACAGGCTGTGATGTACAATCCCCATATCAGCTACACAGCCAGGAATAATCAATCAAAAAAATCAGGTAAACAAAATATTTTTCAGTCATTAGGAGCTATTAATGAATATATGGACCTGCAACAATTGGATATTGTGAACGGAACGATAGACCTGAAACTAAGAAACGACCTGCAGGTGCAGTTAGATAATGCAACTGTTTCTGTTAAAAGCCAATCGCTGCTCGAGTCTAAAAAGATGTCAGGAATAAAGAACTCACTTACAAAGTTGGATTTTGAAAAGGGTATCATCCATGCCGGCAATATGGATATAGAGTTGCATAATATCCTCTACTACGGCCAAAGCGGACAATTTGGTGCGGGCAGCATCAACATAAGAAACAAAGAAAAAAATATGCTGGTGGCCCTGCAGGATGTAACAGTAAAAAAAATGCTGGTGGACGAAGTATCTGGCAATGTATATGCCGAAGGGGTAAGATGGCAGAAAGGTGATGTAAAAATAAATGCCCCGGCCGGAAACAAAAACAACAATGGTGCTTCTATTGAATTAAAGGATGTGCAGGGTTCCAACACATCTGTTACCGGGGTATTTGGCGGCAAATCAATATCTACAAAACTCAATAATATTAGTTTCCGGCAATTAGAAAAAAAGGAGGGGGCTAAATTATTACTGGACGGTTTGGATATTATCGGGCAGGTACTGAAAGTAAAAGATAATAACTTAAATCTCTCTGTCGTCAATTATGATATTACCGATAACAAAAGCTCTTCTTTCCGGCAAATTGTGTACAAAGCAAATAACGGAAAAATGGATGCGGATATTTCCATTCCTTCTTTAACAGTGACACCACATATACAATCATTACTCAATGGCGATATTGCACTGGATGCAATCAGTATGGCAAAACCAGTCATTAATCTTCATCTTGCTGCAAAAAACATCAGCACTGAAAAAAAGAAAACAGGTTTACCCAAAATAGATATCAGTGAAGTAAGATTGACCCAGCCAAAAATAAGTTTCACTCAAATAACTGACAGCGGTAAGCTGATACTTGACTGGCACGGTGAGCAAAACAATTCAAATTTTTTAACCGCTACCGGTCTGCATACAAATGCAGGCAATACATCAATCAGTAGCCTTAATTTCTATCTTACTGATTTTATTTTTAATAATCCAAAAGGGAAGGCATTTAATACAGGTGATGGAAAAGTGTCTGCTCAAATAAAGAATATTACGTTAGAACAGGAAGAATTTCAGCCTCTGGAATGGAGTGCTAATGTTTCAAATTTTGATGCCAGGGATTTCAGGCTTGACAGCATTGGAAAATCAAAAGGTAACCTGGTGGTAAGCGGTGGTTCCTTTTCTAATTTAAACATAAGTTCATCTTCCATTATTGATCTTCAACAACTGGCTGCTGCCAATCCTTCTTTCCGGTTGCAACAACTAACGGGCCATTATTCAGATGCTGGTAAAAAACTGGTTTGGTCTAATGCAGGATTCAACCGGAATACCAACACTTTCTCGCTGGATTCATTTTCAATGATACCGACCCTTTCAAAAGATTCGTTTATTGCGAAGCAATTATTCCGAAAAGATTATTTCAGTTTCAAATCAGGGGCTGTTAGTATTGGTCCGGTTGATATTACCACCTTTATCAAAGATAAAACGCTGAATATTGGTACAGCTTCAATGGATAAATTCTTTTTTACTGATTATAAGGACAAGCAGCTTCCTTTTAATGCAGGCATCATCAAACCACTGCCGGTAAATTTGCTAAAAAAAATACCGCAACTGTTATCTGTTGATACGGTGCTGCTTAGCAATGCAAATGTTGAATACACAGAATTCAACGAAAAAACAAAAGAAGCAGGCACTATACCGGTAAAAAGAATGACAGTAAAATTGCTGAATGTTAAAAATTATAATATCAAACCGAATGACAGTCTCAGCATACAGGCAAACGGCTACCTGATGGATACTGCCTGGATTCGGTTAAGGGTAAAAGAATCTTACACCGATTCACTTGGTGGCTTCCTGATGACGTTACGGATGAAACCAGCCGATTTGACAATATTAAACCCGGCAATAATCCCCTTGGCATCTGTAAAAATTGAATCTGGTTTTTTAGATACCCTAAGCATGAGAGCTGTAGGCAGAGAATATCTTTCATTGGGAGAAATGCAAATGTATTATCATGATTTAAAAATAAGGATTTTAAAAAATGGGATGGAAGCTAAGAAAACATTTCTTACCCGGATTATAACTTTTCTTGCCAACAGCTTTGTAGTTAAAAAAAATAATAAATCCCGTACAGGAAATGTGTTTTATATCCGTGACAGGGACAAGTCGGCCATTAATTACCTGATAAAAATAGCTATGAGTGGCATGGCAAGCAGTGTTGGTGCAAAAAATAATAAAAAAATGATACGCCGCTACAAAATGGAACTGGATAAACGCAACTTGCCCCCTATTGATTTCGACTAAATCCTGATAATTTTTATTACCTGCAATCAAAAAAACACCCCTTCACTAAAGGCAGGGATACAGATGCAGCATTATTTCAGTACCTTAAACTTTCATTAACCCTTATAAGGCATTATGATTTTCACTATTTTCAGACGGATAGTTTTTACCTGCTTTATTACAACCGGTATTCTCACTGCTAATGCACAGACACAAGAAGATTTTAATACCAAACTATCTGATGTGTACACTAATGCAGCCGATAAGAAGAAGGCATTGGTTATTGCCAAAGAACTCTACAATATGGTAGAAAAGAAAAAAGACCTGCAGAGTTATACCAACTATTATTTACTAAAAAATATTTTTGAAACCCAGGCACCAGACGCAGTATTGGCAAAAACCTGTGCAGAAAAAGCTGATAAGGCAATGAATGCAATGGTAGGTCTCCCTGCCAAAACCGGCGACACTACCAACAATCCTTTTAATCAGTGGTATTATGTTATCTATCCCGGCCTGTTCGACAATAAAGATCCGCAGATTGCCACTAAGGCTTTGGATTTTATCAATAAGAATCCTTCTTTTAAAACGGCTGACAGTTATAATTACATCGCCTATGCATTTGAACGAAAAGGGGATTTTCAACAGGCTAAAAAAAATTATGAAATTTCCATGTCAATGGAACCTGCAGAAAAAAATGCTTACCGTTCTTACATGTTCTATGCAAATTTTCTTTCCAAATCCGGTGACTACCTGAAAGCGGATGAATACATCCGGAAAATGGAACAGTTATCACAAACCAGTGACGAGATATTCCGCACCTCCTATAAGGCTGAGGCAATGGGATGCAAAGTAACTTACTATCTCAATATCGGCGATTACCAATCTTACGCTAAAGCTGCAGAGGAGAATGTGGCCTATTCATCAGTTCTGTGGCACAAAAACAATACAAATCCCTGTGACCCCTATCCTGGCATACGGTTTCTCAATGCAGCCTATGCCAAAGAGATGCTGAAAGAATATGATGCAGCCGGGCAGTTATGGAAAAGTCGTGACTCAGCAAATTATATCTGGGTAAATTGTCACAACAAAACCTATCCCAACAATCAGTATTACCCCATTTCAATGTATCCGCTTTACCTTATTAAGCGGGGCAAATTTTCCAAATTATCAAACCCTGTATCTTTTTCTATTAAAGAAACGGAAGATCATTACAATAGTTATGCCCAGTATGCTGACATCAGTGTAAATTTTATGAAAGCAACACACCTGGGATTCCTCGGCAGTCCAAAATACCCGGAGATGTTTAAGTCATTGATGCAGTTGGTGAGAACAACAAAAAACTTCCGGGAATCAACCCAGCCTTTTTCCAATTATGCTTATCTCAGTATGAGAGATCGTCGTTTTGAAGAAGCAGCAAAAATATACCCTGAATTATTCTCCCTGAATGCAGACTGGATCAATGATATCATTTTCACATTTGGAGAAAAGGCATTCGTCACTTATTATAATTCCAAACTGAAAGAAGGATATGACAACTTCCACAGCTTTGTAAAGATTGCCAAAGAAAAATCCACAGGACCTAGTGGACAATCTTCCCTTTATGCACAATTGGCGCAGCAGGCCTATAGCAATCTCCTTTTTACCAAATCCATTTCACTGAAAGGAACGGAAAAAAGAAAAGAATCTTTCCTCAATGCAAACGACCCCAACATTACAAGACTTTACAATCAGTGGATTGATAAAAAACAACAACTTCTCCGCCAATACCTGAAAACGGATGAACCTTCAGGGGTAGATACGGTAAACAAAACCAGCCAGGATGAATTAAAAAAAATGCAGGACGATGTAACCCGTCTTGAAAATGAACTGGCCAATAAAGCAAAAGATTTTAAGAAGTATTTACAACTAATTCCGCCCGATTGGAAAACAGTAAGGGATAATTTAAAAGAAGATGAAGCAGCTATCGAAATGATTCGTTTTCAGTGGCGGGATCAGTTGTATTACTCAGATACCAATTATTATGCTGCTTACATTATTACCAAAAATAGCCAGCAGCCCGAAATTGTATATCTGCCGGATGCTGCAGCAGACTTAGACAATAAATTTTATAAACTGTATAAAAACAGTATCAAGCTTAAATTAGATGACAAAGAATCGTTCAACCGATTCTGGAAACCTATAAGCGAACAACTTAAAGGAGTTAAAAAAATATTTTTCTCTCCTGATGGCATTTACCATCTTATTAATATAGCCACATTAAAGAACCAGGCAAGCGGTCAGTTTTTGCTGGACGAAATGGAAATCCAATATACTACCTCCGGTATGGATATAAATAGTGGAATTGCTGATAAAGAAATACGTACTGCTACTCTCTTTGGCAGACCATCGTATAAAACAGGTGCTGCAAGTACCGTTCCGGTTGCCGATGCCAATACAAGATCGTTAGTAAGGTCTTTTAAAGATGCTGTTATTGCCGACCTGCCCGGAACGGAAGAAGAAATAATGACTATTAAAAAAGAAATGGAACTGAGTAAGATTGGCGTAACTACTTACCTGAAAGATCAGGCCACAGAAGATAAGGCTTACAAAATGCAGAGTCCGGGCATTTTACATTTTGCAACACATGGTTATTGGTCGCCTGCTGGTGACAACGCCACAGATGGTTACCGCACCTTTAATGCAATGGTTAATTCAGGCTTATTGTTAACCGGTGTAGTAAATTATTACAGTTCAACAGTGTATCCTGATACCTATGATGGGATACTCACTGCTTATGAAGCACAAAATCTTAACCTTGAAAATACATCATTGGTTATTCTATCTGCCTGCGAAACAAGCCTGGGTTACTTAGATGCCGGCGAAGGAGTGTATGGTTTGCAACGGGCCTTCCGTGCCGCCGGTGCCAGCAGCATTATGACAAGTCTCTGGAAAGTAGATGATGTGGCTACAAGGGATTTTATGATTGCTTTCTATCAGCACTATCTAAAAACGAAGGATAAAAATGCAGCATTTATTGTGGCGCAAAAAGCGATAAAAGAAAAATACAAACACCCTTATTTCTGGGGGGCATTTGTAATGGTGGGAAAATGACAATAAGTTAGTCTATCGGGAAACAAATCTCCAGTGTACAGCCATTTCCGGGAGATGAAACTATATTTACTTTACCATTATAAACATCGGCCCGGCTGATGATGTTAAGGAAGCCGATACCCTTTGTTGATTTATCAGAAGTGTCAAACCCTGCTCCATCATCGCTTATTACAAGATGCAGAACATTATTTGCTTTATTAATCATTATCTGCACTGATTTCGCTTCAGCATACTTGATAATATTATTGGTCTGTTCCTGTATAATGCGGAACAGCATCAGTTTCTGGTCATCCAATAATTTTTCTTCCACTTTTTCATTAAATATAAATTCCACCTCCAAATGCTGAATCATTTTCATATTCTTCACAATATCTCCTACACTTTCTTCTAATCCAACTGTCTTTATATTCGAAGTACTTAATGACTTAGAGAGTTTTCTTATTTCCTGTAAGGCGAGCAACTGGTATTCTATCGCTTTATCTAATAATTCATTGGTTTGCTCAGGTACTCTTTTCGCCGTATCCATAAATAGTTTAGCACTCATCAGTATCTGGTTCACATTATCATGCAGTTCCCGGCTGATATTTGCTTTCTCTTTTTCCTGTGCATCTATTGTTGCCTGTGTAATATCTTTATGCCGCTGTATCTGCTCTTCTATTAATTGCTTTTCTAATTTTTTCTGTTCTGTCAAATCCTTAATAGCTCCTATTATCCGAATTGCCTTTCCGGTTTTATAGAGTATTACCCCAGAGTCATAAAAGAATTTATAACTGCCGTCTTCACATTCAAACCGGTATTCATCATCCCATCGTTCCAATCCCTTCTCAATATAACTATTCAATTTATGCTTCACTCTTTGCTGGTCATCAGGATGCACTTTTTGAAACCACCAGTCGAGATTAGAATCAATTTGCTCCTGGGCATAGCCGGACAAACGACGGAAAGCACCGCTGCGGTAAATCATTTTTGTAGTAAGATCAATATCCCATATCGCATCCGTAGAAACTTTGGATACATGATAAAAACGTTCATTACTTTTCTTCAGTTCCTCTTCTGTTTTTTTTGAATCGGTAATATCAGAATACGATACCACTACTGCATAAGGTTCAAACTTTCCCGGTTGTATCAGTGCTTCCGAATTGATAGACACCCATACCAGTGTGTCATCAGGATTTTGAATGCCCATTATCACATTGCGTTGCGGAAATCCTGTTTGCAAGCTCACCATCGCTGGAAATTCTGTCAACGGAAAAACAGATCCATCTGCCTTAACTGCTTTCCAGGAAGGACTGACTAATACTTTTCCAATCATTTCATTTTCAGTAAGGCCAAATATTTGAGCACCCCTTTTATTACAAGCCTCTATTTTCCCATCTGCAGTAATCATCATTACACCCTGCGGCAGGGTATTCATTAATATTTCATACTTTTTCTTTGCTGCATCTAATTGAAGTTCCTTATTCATTACATCATTAATGCTGTGGCTCACAATCATAATAGCCACCGGCTTATCATTTTCGTCAATGATATAAGTGGCCGAAGTGCGGAAATAGATTTGCTGCCCGTCAAATCGTTTGAACATCACTTCACCACTCCAAAAACCCTTTTGAAAAAGATGACGTTTCAACTCATCCATACTTCCGTTTACAAAATCAATATCAATAAGGTGAAAAAGGTTTTTGCCCATGGCACCGGGCTGGCCGTGCAATTCTTCAGAAGCCGAATTCCAGCCAGTGATATTAAAATCAAGATCAGTTTGTAAAACAGCATCATCAAGATAATCAAGTGCTGTATTAGCAGTAAGCGAAGCTTTGTGAATAACAGACAAATGCTCCGTACCCGCAGAACGTAAGGCGTTCGGTTTACTCATAGATATTGGTTTTCGCTTGTTATAAACGTTGCGCTGTACAAGAGATTGTGCAAAACGCAATATAAAATAGCGTTTTTACCGTCAGACTTCAAAGTATAAGTTCTCTTTTTTACGGTCAAATAGTAAATAAGCATGATGTGCATGCGGGTTTTTACGATTGTTTGCCAGGCTGCAGTACCAATGGCATCGTTTGTTGCACAGTTTATTCTTAGGAACGAATGGTTCCGTTCAGGTTTCCTTTCGTTACTCCTCCATTAAATTAAATTTGAGATACGATTTATTACAAAAACAGTTGCCTCCTTACCAACAGCAGGTTGCTTTTTTTCTTAGCAAAAAAAGTAAAGAACATCTTATCTTCGATTTTCAAATAGTTGCATAACTAACTAATTTTAGCCCCCTGCAATCCCGCAAATGCGGGACTAAATACAAACATATGAAACGTACTATCAAAAAGGTAGCTGTTCTCGGCAGCGGTGTTATGGGTTCAAGAATTGCCTGTCATTTTGCAGGCATCGGTGTACAGGTATTATTATTAGACATCGTAGCCCCCCAACCCCCTGAAGGGGGAGCAAAGGCCCACGACAGGAATAAGATTGTAAATGATGCATTGACGGCTGCCATAAAAAGCAACCCCTCTCCTGTTTATCACAAAGACGTTATTAAAAAAATAACCACCGGCAACTTTGATGACAATATGAAAGACATTGCCGGTTGCGACTGGACGATTGAGGTAGTGGTAGAAAGATTAGACATCAAGCAAAAAGTATTTGAACAGGTAGAAAAATACAGAAAGCCGGGAACACTGATTACTTCCAACACTTCGGGTATCCCCATCTACATGATGGCCGAAGGCAGAAGCGATGATTTTAAAAAACATTTCTGTGGTACACACTTTTTCAATCCGCCACGGTATTTAAGGTTACTTGAAATCATTCCAACTCCACATACCGATCAGGAGATAGTTGATTTCTTAATGAACTATGGTGATTTGTATCTCGGTAAAACAACCGTATTGTGCAAAGACACTCCTGCTTTCATTGCCAACCGTGTTGGTGTATTTGGCATGATGGCCATTATGAATGTAAAAGAGAAACTGAAACTCAGCATAGATGAGATTGACGCATTAACAGGACCCATCATTGGCCGTCCAAAATCTGCTACGTTTCGCACAGGTGACGTTGTTGGGTTAGATACATTAGTAAAAGTGGCAAAAGGTGTTGCAGATAATTGTCCGAATGATGAAGCTAAAGACCAATTCAATATTCCAGCCTGGTTGGATAAAATGATAGCCAACAATTGGCTCGGTGATAAAACAGGCCAGGGATTTTTCAAAAAAATGCCCCCATCCCCTAAAGGGGAGAAAGAAATCCACACACTGGATTTGGAAACCATGGAATATAAGCCGAGGGTAAAACCAAAGTTTGCATCCCTTGAAGCTGCCAAACCTATTGACGATCTTTATACCAGATTAAAAATGCTGGTAGCAGGCCAGGATAAAGCTGGGGAATTTTATCGCCTCTTTCATTATGGTTTGTTTTCTTATATTTCTCACCGCATTCCTGAAATAAGTGATGAACTATACAGAGTGGATGATGGTATGATGGCCGGCTTTGGTTGGGAAATTGGTGCCTTTGAAAGTTGGGATGTGCTGGGTGTTGTCAAAACAACTGAAGCCATGAAAGCAGCCGGCTATAAAGTGGCTCCCTGGATAGATGAAATGATTGCAGCCGGAAACAAATCTTTTTACAAAGTAGAAGGCGGTAAAAAATATTGCTACGATCCTGCTTCAAAAACATACAAAGCGCTTCCCGGTGCTGAAGCGTTTATCGTAATGAGCAATTACACCGATAAACAAATATGGAAGAATGGAAGTTGCAGATTATATGAATTAGGTGATGATGTGCTCGGTCTGCAATGGTTCACCAAAATGGGAAGTATTGGTGGGGATGTATTAAGTGGTATTCAAACAGCGATTGATAAAGCCGAAAAAGGTTATAAAGGATTAGTGATTGCCAACGAAGGTTCCAATTTTTCTGCCGGTGCTAATGTAGGAATGATATTTATGCTGGCCATTGACCAGGAATACGATGAACTGGACATGGCGATCCGCCTGTTTCAAAATACGATGATGAGAGCAAGGTATTCTTCGATACCTGTTGTTGTAGCACCGCATGGTTTGGCATTGGGCGGTGCCTGTGAGTTAAGTTTACATGCTGATAAAGTTTGCCCGGCTGCTGAAACTTATACTGGTTTAGTTGAATTAGGTGTTGGTTTAATTCCCGGTGGTGGTGGCACCAAAGAGTTTGTATTGAGGGCTTCTGATGAAATGCATGAAGACGAACCGGAAACAATTACGCTGAAAAACCGTTTTCTTTCTATTGCCACAGCTAAAGTTGCTACTTCTGCACAGGAAGGATTTGGTTTGGGTGTATATAGAAAAGGATTGGATGAAGTGGTAATGAACCAGAGTCGCCGCATTGCGGAAGCAAAAAAATCAGTGATTGAAATATTTGACAGTGGCTACACCGCCCCTGTTCAGCGAAAAGATATAAAAGTATTAGGCCAGTCTGCACTCGGTGCTTTATACTCCGGCATTCATGCCATGCGGACAGCTAACTATGCCACCGAACATGATTCAGTGGTAGCAAAAAAATTAGCTTATGTTATGTGCGGCGGAGATCTTAGTGAACAAACTCTGGTTTCTGAACAATACTTATTAGACCTCGAAAGAGAAGCTTTCTTATCGCTATGCGGTGAAAAGAAAACGTTAGAGAGAATACAAAGTGTGTTGAAGAGTGGGCGGCCGGTACGTAACTAGGGTCTGACGGTCTCCGTCTGACCCGCCATTCGATAATTACCAAGTCAATTCTTAAAAAGGATAGTTTCCGTTTAATAAGTCAGACGGAGACCATCAGACTTATAGTAATATGCCTTTTACACCCAATAATATTTACCATGTTTACAACCAGGGAAATAACAGACAAAAGATTTTCTTTACCCGGAAGGATTATATAACATTTCTAAATCTTTACAAGAGATTGTTTTCTGACAATTGTTCCACTATCGCCGGGTGTCTGATGCCAAATCATTTTCACTTCATGATTTATACGGATGAAAGATGTGATACAAAAATAAAACAATGCGGTATTTATCTTGACCCGATTACTAATAATATCAGGAAGTTATTAAGTGGTTATGCAAGAATTTTTAATACCCAATATCAGCAGACTGGCTCTGTATTCAGACAGAAAACAAAAGGAAAATGTCTTTCAGCAATAGAAATCAAACCTGATAGTTCTTACCTGATTCAGGATTACTATGTCAATTGCTTCCATTACATCCATCAAAATCCTTTGATAGCAAAACTGACACAGCGGCTTGAAGACTGGGAGTTTTCTTCATTTAAAGATTATGCCGGATTCCGGGAAGGCACACTTTGCCAAAAAGAACTTGCAGTATTACATTGCGGTTACAATCTTGAAAATTTCATCGAAAAATCATACGAATTAGTAGATAAAAAACTTATTGATCTTTTTACCTAAATTTAATGGTCAGACCGGGACGGTCAGACCAATCAAACCAAGATAACTTCAAAACCTCATCACCATGGAAGCTACCGTAGTTGATTTCGCTAAAGACCGTGTTATTTATAATATGACCGGCTGCACCAAAGAAGAACTGGATAATAAATTGAACCTGTTCTTCACTTCCGAAGGTTATACCTTAAAATCTGCCGAAGGAGAAACACATACTTACACAAAAGGCAACAGGGTACTGCGCCTTTTGTTTGGTGCATTTGTAAAATACCATAAGCAAAGTTTGATAGTAAAAAATGAGGGAGAACTTTACTCTGTTATGTTGCACAAAGATTCCACAGGTATGTCTGGCGGACTTATCGGTATGAACCAGGTAAAAAAAGAATTTGCCCGGCTGGCTGATGCTTTCAAGGATTATTTTGCCAAATAAGTCAATTAAGAGTTGAGCATTTAAATAAAATCAGTATGAAAAAGTTTTTCTTGCTTTCAGTGTTACTTACAACAGCCATTGTTGTTACTGCACAAAAAAATTTATCCGGCTCCTATGGCTATTCATTTGCACCAGAGATCAATAGCCATAATAATAAAGAAAATGTAGTAGGTCCGTTTGGCAACCTGGTATTGCTTAAAATGGAGGGCAATAAATATCGTTTTTGGCTGGAGGTAACCATTGGTCCCCCCTCTTACAACAGGGGTGAGACAGATGGCACCCTGACTTTTACAAATGATACAGCTTCGTTTGACAATACCTACGAGGATTCAGAAAAACCCTGCATTCTTAAATTTAAAATTACTGGTAACACTATTCATCTTAACAGCATGTCCACTTCTTTTAATTGTGGATTTGGAAATGGGGTTAATGCGGATGGTGATTATGCCCGGTTAAAAATACAACCAGTTCTTAATAATGCCTGGCTTAAGGAACTTTACTTTCAATCGCCTGGTATCATTATTACTGCCAGGAAAGCAGAATTGTTTCAGGATGAAAATTGCCGCTACCCGTTTGCAAAAAGCCAATATTTTGTAAAAGACAATTCTTTGATCGGCATTGCAGAAACAGAGAAAACGGTTTATACAGAATTTATAACCCCGTCTGGAAAATTTGTGTATGGCTGGCTTAAAAAAACTGATTTAAAAGTAATTGGCTCCGATTAAGTAGTATGGGTTCCGCCGAATTAGACAATCAACAACTTATTATCTATTCTCACATCATTACCTATGGTAATGCTGCGGATGCTGCACTAACCGAAATGATCCGTGATGAAATAGAAACAATGTGGAATAAGCCCAATGCCAGTTTGAAGTTTGATGGTTTACAATTTGAGGTTCGGTTCAGGATTACTGCTTCATTCGAGCCGGCAATTGCTGACGTTGATATTTATCAAAACATTGATCCCCGCAATAATTATTTCCGCATCGAAGAATTTGCAACAGGTAATATTTCTTTTGTTGATGGATTAGGTTGTAACAGCGGTTATTTCAAATTAGAAAATTTATACAAAGGCTCTACTACTGCTGCGCATGAATATGCCCATACTATCGGGTTGGAACATCCTGAAGACCTGGACCTGCGGGGCAAAGGAATTCCCGGCATCATGTATCCAAGAGGAACATTAGTTGATCCGCAATACCAATATGAACCGGATAAACCGGCAGGTACAAAAGGCGGCACTATGTATCCTATCTACCGGAAAGTATTACAAAATGATATTGATAACCTGAAATTGCATCAACTGAATTTTATAAATGGCAAAGCCGTTCTCGGAGAATTTACCAATGTGTGGCATCCCAATCATTCAGATATTGATTGGAACGATTATCCCGGATAACCTATAGCTTATTTGCCAATGCTTCTTTAATAGCCGGATAGGTAAAATCAAATCCCGACCGTTGAATTTTATTACTGCTTACCGTTGCACTTTTCAGCACTTCAGTACTCATTTCACCCAACATTATTTTCAATATAAAGGAGGGAACATGAATTGGAATAAAAAATTTCTTTCTTGATTTGGCTAATTCGAGTGTCAGTTCTTTATTGGAAACCGGTTTGGGAGCTACTGCATTATAAACCCCGTTTATATTTTCGTTTTCTATGGCTGCTACATACATATTTACCAGGTCATCTATATGTATCCAGCTTATGATTTGCTTTCCACTTGCTAAAATAGCTGCCACGCCAAACTTCAATGGTTTAAGAAATTCTTTTAATGCTCCACCTTCATTACTCAATACGATTCCTGTTCGCAACTTCACCAGCCTTATTCCTAATTGTGTAACTGGTTCAATACTTTCTTCCCATAGTTTACAAGTAGTTCCTAAAAAATCATCGTTGGCAGCGGCTTCTTCTGTAAACGGTTTTGGGTTAGGTATAGCCGGGTCTGGACCGTACCAACCAATCGCCGATGCACTCACTACTGCCTTTACTTTATTAGGAATAGTTTTAAAACTATCTACAATCAGTTTACTGCTGTTCACACGGCTGTCAACAATCTCCTGCTTTCTCTTTTTCGTCCATCGCTTGTCCGCCACTCCTGCCCCGGCAAGATGAATGATGTAATCGGCTTTTGCGATAGCTTCTTTATCAATTGTCTGTGCTGCTACATTCCAGGTGGCATAAGAAAGGCCAGGAGTTTCTGATTTCTTATCAACCTGCCTTGACAGTATGATTACACGGTAACCTTTTTCCAGCAACGCCTGTCCAAGTGCTTTGCCTACCAAACCGGTTCCGCCTGTAATAAGAATTGTTGCCATTGTAGTAATTATAAAGGTAATTCATAAATAACACCGGAAGCCAGAAGTAGTTTATCATTAAAAACGGTTAACTCATCCTGCTTCTTTTAGGCAACAAAAAGAAACCGCTAACTTCATCGCATAATTATATACCATGAGTGTTGTTCTTTCTATCAAAAATCTGGCAAAAACCTATGGTGCTGTACGGGCATTGAACGGTGTGACTTTCGATGTGCCACAGGGAAGTGTATTTGGAATTCTCGGGCCGAATGGCAGTGGTAAAACCACTTTGCTCGGTATTGTAATGGATGTGCTAAAAGCGAATAAAGGTGAATTTCTATGGTTTGGCCAACCAGGTGGCTCACCAGAGCAACGGAAAAAAATTGGCTGCCTTTTGGAAACACCTAATTTTTACAGCTACTTGTCCGGGACAGATAATTTAAAAATAACACAAGCCATTAGCGGAAGAGGAACTAAAGCAGATATAGATGAAGTATTGAAGAAAGTAAATCTTTACGATCGCCGCTGGTCTTCCTTTAAATCATTCAGCCTGGGTATGAAACAGCGACTGGCTATTGGTGCTGCTTTATTGGGCAATCCAAAAGTATTGGTGCTGGATGAGCCAACCAATGGCCTTGACCCCGTTGGGATAGCTGAAATCAGAAAATTGATTGTTGAACTGAAAGAACAGGGCCACACCATTATCATGGCAAGCCACCTGCTGGATGAAGTGGAAAAAGTATGTACCCATGCGGCAATATTAAAAACCGGTAACCTCATCACCACCGGTGATGTGGCTGAGATAATGATGGATGAAGATATTGTAGAACTAAGTGCTGCTGACATAAATGCTTTATCATCCCTATTACAGCACTTTGGGAAAGAAGTTTTTTTTGATGAAAAGACAAATACGGTGCAAATCATTTTTCCGAAAGGAACGGCGAATATGGAAGAAATAAACCAGTATTGCTTTAACAACGGAGTAGTGCTGACACAATTAGTATTAAGAAAGAAACGACTGGAAGCAAGGTTCTTCGAACTCACGAACAATTAATTATTCTAACTACTGCATATATGACTAAGCTGATACGTACAGAATGGCTGAAGATTAGAAAGTACAATGCCTTTTGGTGGATATTGGGCATTACCGCACTTTCTTACCCGGGCATTAATTATATTTTCTACCTCGGCTACCAGAACATTATTGGTAAACCTTCTCAGGCAAGCCAGTATGCGAAGCTGGCATTGGGCAATCCATTTAGTTTTCCTGAAGTATGGCCTACTGTTGCTTATTTCTCCTCCTGGTTTGTATTTATTCCGGCTGTAGTAATAATCATGTTTATAAGTAATGAATATACTTTCAAAACACACCGGCAAAATATTATTGATGGTTGGAGCCGCAAGCAATTTGTGACCAGCAAGCTGATGGATGTACTGATAATATCACTAATCGTTACTCTTCTATACACGATGGTTTGCCTGGTTACCGGATTTGCTAACCAGGAACGGTTGATCAGGGATATCTGGAGCAAAGTTTATTTTATCGGATTATTTGGTTTGCAAACTTTTGCCCAGTTATCTATCGCCTTCCTGATTGGTTTTTTGGTAAGAAAAGCATTTCTTGCCCTTGGTATATTTCTTTTTTATTTTATGATTCTGGAGAACCTGATAGTGGGCTTATTCAAATGGAAAAATAGTAGCATTGGAGATTATATGCCACTTGAAATATCTGATAAACTAATTCCACCACCCGGCTTTTTCAGGCTTCTTGACCCCGAGAGTTATCAAAAATCACTTGATGCAATCAGGCTGCATGTTATCCTGTCCATCGTTCTTACGGTCATAATCTGGGCCATCTGCTACCGGGTTAATAATAAGAGGGATTTGAAGTAGTGCTTCTGTCGTCATTGGCTTTGTAAAATGGGTATAAATTTCCCCTTTATTATTCAACTTACTTATTAATTTCCGTCTGGATATTCTGGTATCCTGTTTGCTTATATTAAATAGTCCTGCCCTTCACACAGCTTTTTCAATTCTAATGCATAAAATAATACTGATATGAAATTTTTAGCAGTCATCTTACTCACAAGCATTCTTGTTTTAAGTAATGAAATAGTTACCGCACAGTCCTGCAAGCTTACCTGTCCTTCTAATATTGTAGTTGGTGCTGAGAAGGGTCAGGAAGGTGCCCTCGTTAGTTATCCACCGGTAAGTACTGTTGGTATTGGCGATTGTGGTACTGTCACTTATTCAAGGCCAAACGGCTCTTTCTTCCGTCTTGGTTCATACAGTGTTATAGCAACTGCTTCCACCGGGGAGAATTGTTCTTTTACAGTTACTGTTACTGATAATGAACCGCCTAACTTATCTCCTATTACTCTTTCCCGAACTCATTTATGGCCTGCCACTAATAAAATGAAAAAAACAGCAGTGAATTATACTACCTCAGACAATGGTGAGAATGTAAAAACAGCTTTATCGGTAAGCAGTAATACCACTGATGGTATTAAAGACTGGGAAATAACTGATGATCATTTACTACGGTTAAAATCAAGCCGTCTGCCCGATGGTGCTGTAAGGATTTATACCATCACAGTTACTGCTACAGACGAAGCAAGCAATAAAACAACCAGAACAACCACTATTGCTGTTTCACCAACGATGAAGGCAGTGCCTGCTGATTAAGATTTTATAAAGTATAAAGGTGAAAGAAGTTACTCCGGTGGATGTTGAGCATTTTTAATTTCTTCTAATCGGGCAATATCAAACATGTCTTTTTCCCTGTTTGTAAGCAATTTGATGTCTTTAAGTAATTCGTAAGAAACAATATTCAATGGAACACCTGGCTGAATTTCATAAATAATTTTTTGTTTTTCCGCTTCATCAAATGAAATAGATTGATGAACAAGAGTGAGTACATCTATAACTGCACCGGCATAGCCAATTGTACTAACAAAAGGAATGGTAAAATCTTAGTTCAGTAATGGCTTTACCTCATTTTCTGAATAATTCATACATAACAAGGTATTGATAAAAGCCTGACGGTTTTCAATGGTAGGTGCCAGCCATAAATCCAGGTCTTCTGTATTCCTCGTTTATCCATAATAATTTACATCATAGCCCCCAATTAGTAAATAACGTAGTTGATGCTTCTGAGCACAGTTCAGAAATAACAGAAATTCATGATTCAGGATGTCCATTTACCAATCTGAATTTTTCGGGATTTATCAGAAACAGGATGCAGCAGTTTCGTTATTTCCTGCATTTGATACAATTTTCTGAACGGTTCATCAGCCGAGGTTTGCAACATGTTATTTTTGTGAAACTGCTCCTGTTCCTCTAATGATTTGAATATGTGGACTGATTTATTCGTAATCAAATTTAAAAAATTTATCAGGGTTTTCCAATTCGAACCTTTTACCTGCTGCCGCTTCTTTGCTGACTATAGCCCCTTTTTACATGGTTGCCATTACCGCCACCCTGACTTTGTGGTTGAAAACTATTTCGATTTGATTTATTGAACTGTTGTGATTGTTGTCTTGGCGGTCTTGCCTGCGGTGACGGTGCCATAGCATTTGCATTAGCTACAAAAGGATGTTCCTGTACTACAGGTATATTTTTAGCAATCAGTTTTTGAATATCTCTTAACTCATCTCTTTCTTCCCGGCTGCAAAAAGAAATGGCGATACCTGTATTACCAGCTCTGCCGGTACGACCGATACGGTGTACATAAGTTTCAGGTATGTTGGGCATTTCAAAATTGATAACATGGGTCAGTTCATCTATATCAATTCCTCTTGCAGCAATATCTGTAGCTACTAAGACACGGAGTGTTCCATTTTTAAAATCAGCTAATGCAGCTTGTCTAGCATTTTGCGATTTGTTGCCATGTATGGCAGCAGCTCTTATATTGAAGCGTTGCAGAATCTTTACCACTTTATCTGCACCATGTTTGGTACGGGTAAAAACAAGTGCTGTTCTGATTTCTTTATCCTGCAATAAATGCAAAAGCAATTCCGGCTTTTCCATTTTGCCAACATAGTACAGGCTTTGCTCTATCTTATCAACAGTAGACGAAGGAGGTGTTACTTCCACCTTCGAAGGGTTGGTTAATAATACATTGGCCAGCTTTTGAATTTCGGGTGGCATGGTAGCCGAAAAGAAAAGTGTTTGTCTTTTTGCAGGCAGCTTTGCTATTACTTTTTTTACATCATGGATAAAGCCCATGTCGAGCATACGGTCTGCCTCATCCAGTACAAAAATTTGCAGTTTGTCTAAGCGGATATAACCTTGCGTCATTAAATCGAGCAGGCGGCCCGGTGTTGCCACCAATACATCCACTCCTCTTTTCAGTGCATTGGTCTGATGCAGTTGTGATACGCCACCAAATATTACTGTGTGACGAATGCCGGTATGTTTTCCATAAGCAGCAAAACTTTCATCAATTTGTATTGCGAGTTCTCTTGTTGGTGTTAAGATCAATATTTTAATACCTTGTGCCATTGGTTTTTGTTCATGCAGAATCTGCAGAATAGGAATGGCGAAAGCGGCTGTTTTGCCGGTGCCTGTTTGGGCACAGCCGAGCAGGTCTTTTCGTTGCAGCACCAGCGGAATAGCCTGTTGCTGAATGGGTGTTGGAATAGTGTATCCTTCTTCGGCTACGGCCTTTAGGATCGGTTCAATAATGTTTAATTGTTTAAAAGCCATGACAGGTTTTATAATTTAATTCGCAGATTATCTGCGGATGGAGCTGGCTAAGATGTTGTAGGTTCTGAATCAGCGAAAGTTAATGTCTGTGTACCACCGGCTTACAACCTGCCGTGTCAGTTATGTGGAGTAGGAGGCAAAGATAGGGTTTTATATTTAAAAAGCGAAAGAGTGTATATAAAGTAGCCTGGAGCTGCAGAGATTGCAGCAGTTTATTCATTGTTTTTAGCAAGAATAAATTGCCCCTGACGATAAGATAAAACTGGGATAAGGTATGTAATCTTATTATCTGTTTTGTTTTTTATGGCCCTAAGATCAGCAACGCAAAAAAATGCCGCCCCTATGAAAAGGGGCGGCGTTTGAAATATATCAACTATACTTTTTAGTCATCGTTCTTTACCTTCTTCTCCCCCGTTTCTCCGTCTATTTTAGTTTTCGTATCACCATTCTTGATTTTTACATCACCATCTTTTTCTACTTCTCTTTTATATTCACTTGCCTCAACGTTATTTGTTTTCTCTACCATATCAACGTCATACCAAAATACATTGTCGTCTGACTTTTGTACATGGCCGTTAATTACCAACCCTGTTTTACCGTAAATGGTATCATTTTTTTTAGTATCCACATAGATATAGACAGGTTCTTTTGTATCAGCATTTACCCAAATACTGGTGACCGGATCTTTTTCAATCGTTATGGCTTTACCTGTTCTGAGGTCAATGTATCTTTCCTTCTCCGCTGAACAGGAAGAAACTATCACTACAGTAGCAATCAATATTACTCCAAAAAGCTTTTTCATAAATTATAATTTGCAACAAGTCTTGCAATTATAAGTCCAAATAGCCGGGATAACTGAGGAGTTTGTTTCCCAATATGTTGTTTTATTGGGGCTTTGTTTCGATTTGTTGGTAGGTTGCCTTGCTTATTTGTCTCTATTCAACAGCAATGACGGAGTAATCTATTCCTCACCATGCTTTCTAATTCTAAAAACTGTTTTATCCATTCGTGGAGGATTATCTAAATCAAACTTATAAGCAATGCTGGTCAGATACCAATAAATCTGCAGTCTTTCCTGTACCGAATGATTAGTATAGTCTCTCATAGCATCATCCGCCTCTTCAAAAATTTGCATTTTGAAAGCTGTTTTATCCATCCGGTATTTTTGGGGCTCTGCCATTGGTTAAAATCAGGAACAAAAGATGAGAGATAATAATACGGCGGTCCGGCCGCTATGTTCTTTTTATCACCAACTACTCCTCCGTTCGGCGAGACTTGCAGTCTCGCCGCCTTATTCCATTGCTTTCAACAATAACAATTAACTTTATTTCATAACCTTTATTACTATGAGCTATGAATTTGCAGATGGCTATAAAATCAGGGATCAGTCGGCTACTCATTTCCTCACTTTTTCCATTATGGGCTGGATTGATATTTTCAGCCGGCAACGATACCGTGACATGATGTTGGAAAGTATGCAATACTGCCATGAACATAAAGGATTACAAATTGGTGCTTACGTTATTATGTCTAATCATATTCACACAATCTGGACGGCAACAAATAATAATCTTAGCGATATAGTAAGAGATTTTAAAACATTTTCCAGCAAAGCAATCACATCCTCTATTGAATCAGAACCGGAAAGCCGTCGTGAATGGCTGCTATACATGTTCCGGTTTTATGCCAACCGTACAGCAGCCAATGAAAATTTTAAAGTATGGACTGGTCAGAACCATCCTGAAGAATTGCACAGTGAATCATTTCTCCTCACAAAACTTAATTATATACATGATAACCCGGTTAGAGCCGGGTTGGTAGCAGAGCCTTCGCATTACTTATATAGCAGTGCTACTAATTATGAAGGCAAAAAAGGATTAATGGAAATTGATTTATTGTTTTGATAGTGCTCTGCATATTGCTCTGCGGGGCTTGCAGCCCCGCAGTTTTATTTTATTGCCTCCGGCAATTGTATTCATCGCCACAGGCGATATAATACAACTGCGAAACTGAAAGTTTCGCAGAACTTCCTACATGTTTCGAAGAGCTGACAAAATCAGTAAAATTGAGAATAACAAGGCGAGTTTTACGGTTACAACTTTAATTGAGTTGGCTGAAGGACTTGAAGTACATCCTAAAGAATTGCTTGATATAGATTTTGATAAATAAAATAATTGAATGACCAAAAAAAAGCCCTAACTCTCGTCAGGGCTTTTTTTTACTTTTTCTTACCGGCCTTCTCTAACCCGATAGCTATCGGGTCAGGCGTTTCATTCCTAAACACCACCACTCCATCCGCCTACGCCAAATGCCTTCGCTAAAGCTATGGCGGTTAAAAAGGTTTCGGCGGACAAGTCAAACACTATTTCACTTTTTCAGGAGTTTCATTCCGAAAAACAACAACCCCATCAAACACATCTACTAGTACCGGCTTGCTCTTATCAATATCACCCGCCAGTATCCGTTTGCTCAACTGGTTTACAATTTCTTTTTGTATTAATCTCTTTAAAGGTCTTGCACCAAACTGCGGGTCAAAACCCTGCTCGGCCAAAAATTCCAGTGCATATTCACTGAACTGTAATTGTATGCCGCTGTCAGCTACCAACTTCTTCAAACCTTCCAACTGTATCTTCACGATACCTTTTATTTCTTTGCGCATCAATGGGCGGAACATAATGATCTCATCTACCCGGTTTAAAAATTCCGGTCGTATGGTCTGGCGCAACAATGTCATCACTTCTAATTTTGCTTTACCGGTAACTTCTTCTACATTCTCTTCATTCACCCTGTCAAAAGCATCCTGAATCAAATGACTGCCGATATTACTTGTCATGATGATGATAGTGTTTTTAAAATTTACTACCCTGCCTTTGTTATCAGTCAGTCTTCCATCATCCAGCACCTGCAGCAATACATTCCAGACATCCGGGTGTGCTTTTTCAATTTCATCCAGCAATACCACACTGTAGGGTTTGCGTCTTACGGATTCTGTCAATTGTCCGCCTTCATCATAACCCACATATCCCGGAGGGGCACCAATCAATCTTGACACCGTATGTTTTTCCTGGTATTCACTCATGTCAATCCTCGTCATCATACTTTCATCATCAAACAAATAGGCGGCAAGGGCTTTTGCCAGTTCTGTTTTACCCACACCGGTAGTACCAAGAAAGATAAAAGAACCAATTGGTTTCTTGGGATCCTGCAACCCGGCACGGCTTCTTCTTATCGCATCAGCTACGGCAGTAATCGCTTCATCCTGTCCCACTACTCTTTCATGCAAGTGATCTTCGAGGTTTAATAATTTTTCTTTGTCGCTTTGCAACATTTTGGTCACCGGTATCCCTGTTGCTTTCGCAACACTTTCAGCAATATCTTCTGCATCCACTTCTTCTTTCAGCAAACGTTTTTCGCCGCTTTCTTCTATTTGTTTGGTGAGTTTGACAATCACTTCTTCCTGTTCTTTTACTTTACCATACCGTATCTCGGCTACCTTTCCATAATCACCTTCCCGTTCTGCCCTTTCAGCCAGTTGTTTTAAGTTGTCAATCTCTGCTTTGGCATTCTGCACTTTTTCCACCAGTTCTTTTTCCTGGTTCCATTTGGCTTTATAGGTATCTCTTGTTACAGCAAGGTTAGCAATCTCTGTATTCAGTTCTTTCAGCTTCGGCTCATCATTCTCTCTCTTGATAGCTTCCCGTTCAATCTCTAATTGACGGATTTGTCTTTCCAGTGTATCTAATTCTTCCGGCATGGAATTCATTTCGAGGCGGAGCTTGGCTGCACTTTCATCTATTAAGTCAATGGCCTTATCGGGTAAAAAACGATCCGTAATGTAACGATTAGATAATTCCACCGCAGCGATGATGGCTTCATCTTTTATTCTTACATGGTGGTATGTTTCATAACGGTCCTTCAAACCACGCAGAATGGAAATAGCATCTTCCACATTGGGTTCATCAACCATCACTCTCTGGAAACGACGTTCCAATGCTTTATCTTTTTCAAAAAATTTCTGGTATTCATTTAAGGTTGTTGCACCAACCGCCCTTAAATCTCCTTTGGCCAAAGCCGGTTTTAAAATATTAGCTGCATCCATTGCCCCTTCACCGCCACCTGCACCAACCAATGTGTGTATCTCATCAATGAAGAGAATAATTTCTCCGTCGCTGCCGGCCACTTCTTTTACTACCCCTTTCAAACGTTCTTCAAACTCTCCTTTGTATTTGGCACCGGCTATAAGCAAGCCCATATCCAATGCATAGATAATTTTTGATTTTAAATTCTCCGGCACATCTCCATTTACGATACGGTGGGCAATACCTTCGGCGATAGCTGTTTTACCAACGCCTGGTTCACCCACCAGTATCGGGTTGTTCTTAGTTCTCCTGGATAATATATGAAGGGTTCTTCTTATTTCTTCATCACGGCCAATCACCGGGTCAAGCTTGCCCTGTCTTGCCATTTCATTTAAGTTCTTGGCATATTTATTCAGCACATTGAACTCCTGTGATTGTGTTTGCGAAGTAACCGTCTCTCCTTTTCTTAATTCTTTAATAGCAGCCAGCAAACCTTTTTCTGTAAGGCCTGCATCTTTTAATAATTTGGCGGCGGCATCATTGCCCTGCACAATGGCGAGCAACAAATGTTCCGGTGTTATAAACTCATCTTTGAATTGTTTGAGAGCAGCACCTGCTCTCAATACCACACTGTTTGCATCACGGCCAATGTTCTGACCACCTTCGCCAGAAGTTTTGGGTAACTTCTTAATCAGTTCTTCCAGTTTAGTATCAACAAGGTTAACAGTAACATTATTTTTCTTCAGCAGATAATCCACTGGTGAATCCTGCTGGTCGAGTAACGCTTTGAGAATATGCTCGGTCTCAATATTTGGATTCTGTGCATTAAATGCTAATTGCTGTGCCTGTTGAAAAGCTTCAGCGGCTTTTATGGTAAAGTTTCCTAAGTTCATATAAGTTGTATATTATAAGTTGTAAGTAATAAGTTTTTGTATAATGTTACCAGCAGCAGTTCCCTGATGATCTTTTGTTGCGACGCTCCGTTCAGGGTTCTGTTCATTGCTGAGCAAAGAACCGTACGTACAAGAGTGCGACGCAACGAAGATGATAGTAGCACTACAGCTGGCTAAACAAAAAATCAAATAACTTTACACCTGATACACAAAGCACAATCCAAAGACCCAAATTCCGAAACTATGTCATATAAAGTTAGTTCAATCTGCCTGAAAGTCTTATCCGTAATAAGTTTCCTGCTATTGTTGCAGCCTGCACATGCCCAGTACAACTGGACTGAGCTGGATGCTGAACTAAAAGCCAAACAGCAATTGTTGGGGAATAATGTCGTCACCCTGATCTGGAAAGGGGATTCTTTGGTTTATAAAAATGAAATGGGTGGTTTCAATAGCAAGACACAGGCACCCATTGCCAGTTGCAGTAAATGGTTGACTGCCGCACTGGTAATGCAGTTTGTGGATGAAGGAAAATTATCGCTGGATGATAAGGTGGTGAAATATCTGCCGGAGTTTGAAAAGTATTTTAAAAATTATATTACTATCCGTCAATGCCTGTCCCACATGACAGGCATAGCTGATGATGGTAATTTTCTGAAACGGATACTGGAAAGAAAAAAAATTACTTCGCTGGAAGATGAGGTAAACGGTTTTGCAGCGAGAGATATCAGAGCTAATCCCGGCACTGATTTTTGGTATGGCAGTGTTGGGCTAAATATTGCAGGCCGTGTGCTGGAAGTTATCAGCAAGAAAAAATTTGATGTGCTTATAAAAACAAAACTCTTTACCCCGCTGGAAATGAACAAGACCACTTTTGCAGAGTTAACAGGTGGGCCGGTAAATCCATCTGGCGGAGCAAAATCAACAGCCGAAGATTATATGAAATTTTTGGTGATGTTGCTAAACAAAGGAAAGTATAATGGTGTGCAAGTGCTGAGTGAAAAAGCGGTACAGCAAATGATAATAGTACAGAATAAACCGGATCAGATAAAGTATGCACCGAAAGCAGCCGAAGGTTATACATACTCCTCCGGCAGTTGGGTAGTGGAAGAAAAAAATGGTGTCGCCACTTCTTTGGTCAGCCCCGGTTTGTTCGGCACCTGGCCTATGATTGATTACTGCCGGGGATATGCTTACATTGTATTTGTAAAAAACCTGCTGAGGGAAGAAAGGGCCGGTGTACACAGGGAGTTGAAGAAGATAGTTGACAAGCAGATTATATCAGCCTGTAAATAATTTTTGCTATGTACGAACACCGCAAACAGCCACTTGCTACCAAAGCCACTTTCCATCTACGGGTATTAAAGAATATCATCATTGCGATAATCATTATGGCGGTGTGCCTGATTATTGGCATTGTTGGTTATCATTATACAGATAATATCCCGTGGATAGATTCACTACATAATGCCTCTATGATATTAAGCGGCATGGGACCAGTTGTTGAAATTAAGTCAGAAACAGGGAAAATATTTTCTTCGGCTTATGCATTGTTTAGTGGGGTGGTGTTTATAACCAATGTTGGAGTTATTCTGGCACCGGCTGTTCATCGAATTTTTCACCGGCTGCATTTGGAAGATAATTAAGTTATTGCGTCAATACCAAAAAATATCATACACCTATTCTCCTTTTTAAAAGACATGACTTAATCTTGAATCCCTTACAAGAAAATACTGCCTTTATTAAAAAAACAGCTACCCGGCTGGGTTTTGACTATTGTGGTATTGCCAGGGCTGAAAAGCTTGATGATGATGCAGTGCGATTGGAACAGTGGC
>Ga0335394_10001195_pt1 | contig 28974 bp, 23 predicted proteins | sample MAT03_FD_205741 | JGI IMG/M metagenome (GOLD analysis project Ga0335394, IMG submission 205741) | Freshwater microbial communities from Lake Fryxell liftoff mats and glacier meltwater in Antarctica - MAT-03 (spades assembly) (version 2) ...
GATCGCCTTCCAGCGACGCTCCATTTTGAAACCAAGCGATGAGGCCTGCGTCGTTCGATCGCTTGAAGTGTCGGTGCAGCATCGGCCGTCGGAGATCGCAATCCACGAGCAAGGTGGCTTTGGCATGGCGCGCGAAACTGCCGGCGAGATTGCAAGAAACGAGGGTTTTGCCTTCTCCGGGAATAGTCGAGGTCACCAAAATGCTTTTCGGGAAGTCGAGTTTGGAATGAATCTTCACCGAACTGTACACACTGAGGAACGCCTCGGTCCCGGGCGTCGGTTTGTTATCGAGCACCATCGTGTACTTTTCTTCGTCCTTGAGCGAAGACAGCTCCGGGATGACGCCCAGAAGGCTCACGCCGATGAACGTCTCGACATCCCACGCGCTCTTGATGCGGTCGTCGAACATGCTGAGCCCGAAGGCGACGCCGAGGAACACCAGCACGAAGAGGCCCGCGCTATTGCGGAAGATGCGATTCAAATTCGGGGTGAACGGTTTCGCGGGAACGCTGGCGCGGTCGAGGGGACGCACCGGAAACTTTTGCAGATTGCTGCTGGTGGTCGTCTCGGTGAGGCGGTTGAGGATCTGCGTATACTTGGAAGTGGCGACATCGGCCTGGTTCTTCAGCGTATCGTAGTCGACGGCGATATCGCGCAGGCGAAGCTGGGCCCGCTCCTGCTCGCGGTATTCCTCTTCGAAGGACTTTTCCTGCGCGCGAATCCGTTCCATCGTGCTGTCGAGATCCTTGACGGCAAGCTCCACCGATCGTGCGAGCTGCTGCTGAGAAATCGCGATCGCATGCGCCAGTTTGATCATCGTCGGATGCTTCTCGAAATAGCGTTCTTCGGAAACCGATTGATCGCGGTTTAGCGTGTCGAGTTGAGCGCGGATCGAGGGGATCGTCCCGTGGTTGGCGATGAAGGAAATCTCCAGGAGACTGCGGCCGGTTTTCTTAAAGGTTTCCACTTGGGAATAAAGCTGTTCGTTGGCGAGCCGCTCTTCGCGTGCGCGCCCAAGAGCTTCGTTCACGCGCCGCAGACGGTCGGAAACGATGTTCACGCTGTTATCCAGCGAAACCAGGTTGTGCCGCTTCATGTAATCGAGCAGACGGACTTGGGCTTCCTCCGATCCTTGGCGAAGTTGTTCGGCGGCCTTTTTGAGGTACTCCACCGCGTAGTCGTTGCTGCCCCCGACGCGCTCCAGCAGGTCTTGCATGAATTGTTCGACGTATCGGTTGGAAATAAGCGCGGCCGCGGTCGGATCCCGGTGGGTGGCCGTGATGCTCATCAAATAACTATTGCGGATGGCGTTGGCGGTGAGCCCGCCCAACGACTGTTCCACCGTGGGCGGAGGCGTTCCCGCCGGGACGTCCTCGAGGTAGGGGCGTTGCACCCGTCTTACCTCTTCGGGCGTAAGCGAGTTCAAGACCTTGTTGCGCAAGCGGGCGCTCTGCAGCGTGAGCAGATAGGTGTTCAGGTCGATTTCGCTCGCGACGGTCGGATCGACGACCTGTTGTTCGAGGATCACCCGCTCTGGCTTCTCGAATTGCATCGTCGCGGTCGCGGAATAGAGCGGCGTCTCCCGGGCCTGATAGTAACCCACTCCGAGCGCAATCAGCAAGGCGAGCGGCAGCGAAATCCAGAGGCGCTCCCGCAGGATGACGTAGTAGTCGCGCAGCGTCCGACGCTCCGCCAAGACGTCGTACTTGCCGTAGTTTCCGGACGAGGAACCGTAGGATTTGGGAGTTTGGTCGGGCATGGTAGCGGTCCCCGCTCAGATCACCCGTTCGGGCACGCTCACAATATCGCCCGGAATCAAAGGCAGCGCGTTTTTTTGTACGTCCACCTTGTCCTTGCCCTTGATCAGACTTTCCACGTCGACCGTGTACTTGGTCCGTTCGCCGTTGGGCAGAACTCGCGTGACCGTGATTTCGGTTCCCTTGGCGGTGTCCGTCAATCCTCCCGCTTTGGTCACAAGATCGAGCACGGTCATCGTCGCTTCGATCGGCAGGGAATAACGCCCGGGAGTGCGAACCTGTCCGTGGATCGAGACTTCCCGCGGCGCGTATTCCTCGACGTTGATTGTGACCTGCGGCTTGCGCAAAAAGCGTCCGTCGACGTAGGCGGCTTCGACCGCTCGCTGCGCGAACGCGATATTCAAACCGACCACTTTGACCTCTCCGACGAGCGGGAGATTCACGCAGCCCTGCGAATCGACGCGGGCAATGATCGAGAGATCGTCTTCTTGATACACGCCGACGCGCAAACGATCGGTGAGGGCGATGCTGTAGCTGAGGGGAAGCGTGCCGGTGGTCGGCGGGAGCCGTTGTGCCTGCGCCGTGTCGAGCGACCACGGAGAAAGCGCGAGCAGAAGTGCAAAAAACCACTGCAAGCGGATGGGTAAAGAGAACGAGTGCGCGATCATGTACGGGCGTTCAGAATCGGCAGGAGAGGCCGAGGGTGACGGCATTGCGATCGTAGTCGGCGAGCGCCAACGTGGACCAGTTGCGAAGATGGCTGGCGGTAAGCGAGAAGTTGACCTTCTCCGTGAGCAGATACTGTGCGCTCGCGGTGGCCGTCGCATAGGTGTCCCGGCGGCCAGCGCCACGGGTTCCGAGAAAGTCCGCGGTTCCGTAGCCGACGCCGGCGGTCGCGCCGAGCTTGGCGTTGACCGCCATTTTGAAATCGAGCGTGGCGGCGACCGTATCGTTGGTGATGTCGGTCGAGGTCGTCGCGAAATCCTTGGAAATTTGTCCGGTCAGATTGGTGCGACGACTCAGAGTCCAGGTCAGGGCGATGCCCGCATTGACGGCAGAGAAGTCCTCGTTGCGGAGGAGGCCGGTGGTGTCGCGGAACTGATAACCGACGCGGACGGTTCCGTTGAGGCGCGGAATAATGCGCCCTGTCACGCCCAACGTGAAGGCATGATCGTAGGATTGGGTATCGAGTGCACTGTCGGTCAAACGCAAGCGATAGCCCGCGAAAAGGTCGCGACGGGAGTCGTAGGCGTAGAGCAGATCGGCCGAAGCGGTCGCGGTGGCCAAATCGACCAGCAGAGGATTTTCCGTAAAGTCGCGCATATTGTAGCCGAGGGAGCCCGAGAGGGAGTATCGGTCGATCACGGGGTAACGCACTTTAAAGAGCGAGTCGTAGTTCCACGATTCGGCGCGCACGTTGGCGGCGACGTCTGCGCGGCTTTCTCGAGCGGCGCCGAGCGACAGCGAACCCGTCGTTCGGCCAGTGGTTTTGACCAGTCCGAAGGAGGCGCGCGGGTTCACGTAGTCTTCGGAGTTAAATTCGACAAACCGACCCAGTTCCATTCCCAGGGAGGCATTGACACCAATGATGCCGGCGCGTCGGGAATAGTCGATGCTCGCTGCGGCGGTCACAATGGTGTCGCTCTTCTCGTTGGCGCTGGCGAAGACATTGGAATCCCATCCCAAGCTTGTGCTCAGCAATAGGAAAAGTCGCTCACGGCTGTCGTTGAAGCGAAACAGGGCCAAGACCCCCGGCGTCAGGACGCCAAGCGTGAGCAAAGCCAGTAACGCTGCGCGCAGGAGACCGACGGGTTTCATGGCGCAGCCGACCGAATCACGTGGGATTGGCCGACGGATTCGGATTCTGGATTTCCGCCGGGCTAACGAACGTGGGCACCTCGGGAATGGTGGGCACCGCGGGGACGGGCCGGATGACGGCGTCGTCCGGGGAGTCCTCCGAAGAGTCGAAAACGCTCGCGCCCGACCGTCCGCGCAGGAGCGCTCCGGGTTCGGCTTCGTCCATGTCGAAATAGACCGTTTGGCGAGCTATGCAGGCATAGGCCGCCTTGTCCTCCAAAGGCCGTCTGGCCATTTCGGGAATCGCTTCGATCAAAAGGACGAAGCGGTCTTCCAGGCGGCCTTGCCGGATCACGGCGCGTTGTCCGGCGACGAGCGTTTGACCGCTGTCGTCGCTGCGTCCTGCGCGTGCGGTCAGGTCGCCTTCGATCAGGGAAATCGTGGTTCCGGTTTCGCTGGTCTGAACGATCACCCGTTTACCGCGAATCGTCACGACCGCGTGCGGTGTGCGAAGCTCAAGACTGCTGCCGGGAAGCAACCGGCTCGTGCACAGGGCTATCGTGCCGTTCCGCAAATCCAGAATCATCCGTGAAATGGACGGCTCGAGTTCGAGATCGGAGCGATTGGGCTGGAAGGGTTCCTGGACGAATTGCTCCACTCGCAGCGTGGTGTCGGCGTCGAGAAAGACGCCGATGCCATTGGAGAAAACGATGGTATTCGTGGAGCCGGCTTTGGTCCGGATGATGGATAGGTCGGCGTCGTAAACCGCCTTTCTCGTCATCTCACGGATACGCTCGCCCGTATCGATGTCCGCACCGCCCTCCAGCTCGGAAACATAAATTTTCCCCGCCGGAGTGCCTTTTTTGGCGTAGAGCGTCGGTCCCAAGAGCGGGAAGCACCCGCAGATTCCCAGAATCGCCGTCGTCACGGAGATCCAACGGGATATGCGGGACGCGATCATCGAAGGCATTAGGCTCTGGCCGTTTAAAGTCATCAACCTACAAACCGTAAGGGCTTTTACTCAAACAACCTAGAAGTGGGTATGGGTAATAACCCTCAGGGCCCGAGATGCGTCAATGTTTACTCCACCACAACGTTGAGAATCTTGCCCGGTACAAAGATGACCCGTTTAACCGACTTGCCTTCGATCAAAACGCTGAGTTTCGGTTGAGCCTTGAAGAGGACCAGCGCGCCGTCCTGGGACAGACCCACGGGCGCGAGGAATTCGCCCCGGTGCTTGCCGTTGATCTGAACGACAATCTTCTGCTCGGTCGCGATGAGCTTGGCGGGATCGTAGGTGGGCCAGGGTGCGGTGGCGAGGGTCTGGGTCTGACCCAGCCGCGCCCACAGTTCCTCGCACAGATGCGGAGCGAATGGCGCCAGGGCCTGAATCAGTGCAAGCACGGCCTCGCGCGGATAGGACGGAGCTTCCTGCAGCGCGTTCACGTAGATCATCATCTGGGAGATGGCCGTGTTGAAGCGCAGACCCTCGATATCCTCGCCGACTTTTTTGACGGTCTCATGCCGCAGCTTCTCCAAGGCCGGGGAAATCGACGCGTCGGAGATTTTCGTGTGCGGTTCGCCTTCCGGTCCGATCGCCAGACGCCAGACCTTGTGGAGAAAACGATGAACGCCTTCGATCCCGCGAGGGTTCCACGGCTTCATCGCATCGAGCGGACCGAGGAACATCAAGTACAGGCGCAGGCTGTCGGTTCCGTGGCTGGCGATAATCGTGTCCGGGCTCACCACGTTGCCGCGGCTCTTCGACATTTTTTCCCCGTCTTCTCCGAGGATGATGCCTTGGTGGAACAGCTTCTTAAACGGTTCCGCCTGAGGGACGACTCCGAGGTCGAACAAAACTTTGTGCCAGAAACGGGCGTACAACAAATGAAGCACGGCGTGTTCGGCTCCCCCGACGTAGAGGTCGGGCACGCCCCAGTAGGCGAGAGCCTCGGGTGAAGCGAATGCCTGCTCGTTCCGCGGATCGACAAAACGCAAATAATACCAGCACGACCCGGCCCACTGCGGCATGGTGTTGGTCTCGCGACGGGCCCGAATCCACCGGTCGCCGGCGGGACGCGCAATGCTGGCGGGCACGCTTTGTCCCGTGGAGACGTCATACCACAACTCGAGCCATTCGCTCACGTTCGCCAACGGGCTTTCTCCGTTTCCGCTCGGCAGATAGGATTGCACGTCGGGGAGCGTCAGAGGCAAAACGCTCGCCGGCAGCGGGAGCGCAAACCGCGTCGTTCCACTCGAAGCATCGCGATACGTCACCGGATCCACGGGCAGGGCGCTGAGTCCGGCTACTGCGGCTCGGCGGTAGTCCGATTCGCTCACCCAGAGCACAGGAAACGGTTCGCCCCAGTAGCGCTGACGCGAGAAAAGCCAGTCGCGCAGCTTGTAATTGACGGTCGCGCGTCCCCGCCCCTGGGCCGTCAATTCAGTCGTCAGTTTCTTTTTTGCCTCCGACCAATGCAGTCCCGAGTACAAGCCCGAGTGGATGAGCGTGCCGTCGCCGGTGAAGGGTAGGGCGGCCGTGCCTTCCTTGGGTTTCGCCTCGGCGGTGGGCTCAATGACGGGGAGGATGGGCAGGCGATACTGCTCCGCGAAGGCGTAATCGCGTTCGTCGTGGGCGGGAACCGCCATGATCGCACCCGTGCCGTAACCCATGACCACGTAATCGGCGACCCAGATGGGCACCCGTTCACCGTTGGCGGGATTGATGGCATAGGCGCCGGTGAAGACACCCGATTTTTCTTTGGCGAGATCGGTCCGTTCGAGATCGCTCTTGCCCGACGCTTTTTTGCGATACGCATCGACCTCGGTGCGTTGGTCCGGCGTGGTGAGCGCATGGACCAAGGGGTGTTCGGGGGCGATCACCATGTAAGTCACTCCGAACAACGTGTCCGGACGCGTGGTGAAGACTTTCAGATCGCCCAACGACGCGGTTTCGAGCGCGAAGAGGAGTTCCGCGCCTTCGCTGCGTCCGATCCAAGCCTCCTGCATGCGTTTGGTCGATTCGGGCCAATCGACGTCCTTCAAGTCCGAGAGGAGCCGGTCGGCGAAAGCGGTGATCCGCAACACCCACTGACGCAAATTGCGCCGCTCGACCGGAAAGTTTCCCACCTCGGATTTGCCATCGACGATTTCTTCGTTGGCGAGGACGGTGCGGAGTTCCGGACACCACCAGACGGGTCGTTCGTCGACGTAGGCCAGACCGCCTTTGAAGAGCTGGAGGAAAATCCACTGGGTCCAGCGGAGATAACGCGGGTCGGTGGTGTCGATTTCCCGTTCCCAGTCATAGCTGAACCCCAACGATTTGATCTGGCGCCGAAAATTGGCGATATTGTTCTGGGTATTGCTCGCCGGGTGTGTGCCGGTTTTGACCGCATGCTGTTCGGCGGGAAGACCAAATGCATCCCAACCAATGGGATGGAGAACGGAGAAGCCCTTTGCGCGTTTATATCGGGCGACGATGTCGGTTGCGGTGTAGCCTTCCGGGTGGCCGATATGCAGCCCGGACCCGGAGGGATAGGGAAACATATCGAGGACATAGTATTTCGGCTTCGAAGGGTCGCATTCGGCGCGAAACGCTCTGGATCGCTCCCAGAAGGTTTGCCAATGCGGCTCGATTTGGAGAAAGTCGTACTCTTTGCAATGCGTAGCCATTTGAATGAACGGACCAGAGTAAAACTTTCGTGGATCGCGTCAACGGCGCTGCGGCTCGGGCTCGTTTGGGGGTGTCTGGCGGCTGCTTCCTCTCCGGTTTGGGCGGAGGGTATGGCCAAGGGCTTCAACCACTTGCTCAATGCCGTGGTGCGGATCGATGTGCGGGAGGTCTCTTACGATGCCGGGGTGAAGCGTTTTTCCGCCGGAGTTGGTTCGGGTGTCATCGTGACCGCCGACGGCCTCATTTTAACCAATGCGCACGTGGCGAGTCCCAAGGCGATCGAATTGATCGTCACCTTGTCGAGCTTGGAGCGGGTCGGCGCTAAGCTGGTGGGCTGGGACCATTGGACCGATCTCGCCTTGCTCCGTTTGGACTTGGAAGAAGTGAAACGGAAGAAGCTCACCTACACGCACGCCAATTTCGGGGACTCCGACACCCTTTTTCCCGGCCAAATCGTCTACGCGGTAGGTACGCCCCACGGTCTGACCCGCACGATTACCCGGGGCATCATCTCCAATAATCGGCGATACTTTCAGGATAACACCGGCGTGCGCGGCTACGAAACCGGGGCATTCAATACTTGGTTGCAGACCGACGCGGCGATCAATCCCGGCAATTCGGGCGGTCCCTTGGTCACCGAAAAAGGGGCCGTCGTCGGGATCAGCTCACGAGGCTATCTGGGGGCAAACAACCTGGGTTTTGCGATTCCAGCTAATATCGCCCGGCGGGTCCTCGATGGCCTGGCGCGCGACGGGAGCGTCACTCGCAGCTACATTGGTTTGGTCCCCGGTGCCCTGCTCGATTTCGAGAGCTTCTACGCCCTCGCACTCAACACCGGGATGCTCGTCAACTCGGTCGATCCCGGTTCGCCGGCGGCCGCGGCAGGCTTGAAAGGGGGAGACATCCTTCTCGCGATCGACGGAAAAGCGGTGGATGGACGATTTCCCGAGCAATTGCCTCCGATCCAAAATGCGATCGCCAGCCGTCCTGTCGGCAGCATGGTCGGTTTGACCGTCAAGCGGGGCGTCGAGACCGCGACCTACTCGGTCGTCACCGAAAAGCTGGAGAGCCAAGTGGGCGAAGAGTGGGCGTTCGAGAAATGGGGCCTTTCGGTGCGCAAAGTTTCGAAGTCCTATGCGCGGGCGGGACAGTTGGCGGATGCGACCGGTATGATCGTCCTAGGGGTTCAACCCGGTTTCCCCGCCGCGGTCGCCGGTTTGAGTCGGGGCGATATCGTCATGAGTATTAATCGGAAGAAGATCGTGTCGCTTGATCTCGCGAAAGAGCTTCACGAAGCTTACGTCGCAAACCCGGAGCCCACCTTGGTGGAAGCGCAGCGCGACTTCCGCGTCTCCCTTTACATTTTGAAACCATGAACCCAACCCTCCAGTCTCCCTCCGGACCCCTCCGCGCTTACGGTCGTGCGTGCGAGGCGCGTCCCGTCGTTCGCTCGTTGAACGTCGCGACCGTCCGGCAGTGCTTTGCCCTCGTCGTGCTCGTCTGTGCGTTTGGCGGTGCCCAAGCGGCCGAACTGCGCGATCTTTGGAAAGAACGTTTGAAGTCGGTGGTGGCGGTGGAGTTTTTCACCGAGACGGAGCTGGATCGGCGACCGACGGTGGCGTTTGGATTGGTCATCGATAAGGAAGGGACGATCATCCTGCCGGGTGGGGCGGTGAACCCGCGTTTTACGCCTTCTGAGTTGAAGGATTTTCGGATCTACCTTCCCGGCGCATCGGTCCAAAAGTACACAGCGGCGACTTACCTGGGCCAAGACGTCTTTACGTCGTGGCATTTATTGAAGGTGGCCGATTCGCTCTGGCCTTCGCTGGTTCCCGTCACCGCATTCGCGGGTCGTGGAGCGACGGATGTGAAGCTGGGTCAGGAAGTGTGGGGATTGAGTCTGCGGGGTAAGGACGAGGATTTCGCGCCGTACCTTCTCCAGGCGAAGATCGCGCTCTTTCAGACCGTGCCGCAGCGCACCGCCGTGTGCATGGACGATGTTGCGGCACCCGGCCTGCCGGTCTTCGACGCCGGCGGAGCGTTCGTCGGCATCGGCCTCGCGGGCTTCGGACAGTCGTTCATGCAGTTCTCGCAACGCGAGCGCAATGGCGAGGCGATCGCCTTGGTTAATCTCGGGGAGTCCGCCGCGTTCCTGTACGCGGACGAGATCCTGCCTTATCTCGGCCGACGTCCCTTGAACGTGTTCGGGCGTTCCGTGCCCTGGTTCGGAGCGTTCGGCATGCAGACGATCGATCCCGAGGTGGCGACGTTCCTTAAAGTGGATACAGGCGTGGTCGTGAGCGAGGTGCTCGCGGGCAGCCCCGCGGAGGTCGCCGGTTTGAAGAATCGCGACGTCATCGTGGCGATCGACGGCAAGCCGCTTCCCCGCCTGAAGCCGGACCGCGTTCTGGTCAGCCACGTCCAACGGGAAGTGAACCGGCGCATGCCGGGAGAAGTTTTCAAGGTCACCGTGCTGCGCGACAAAGAACGCATCGAGATCGCCTCGACGCTCGTGGAAGAACCCAAGCTGCAACGCGAAGCGGAACGGAAGTATTTCGATCGGATCGGTCTGACCGCCCGCGAAATGGTTTACGCGGACGGGATCGTGCGTCGTGCGCCGGTGGCCGAACACACCGGAATCGTCGCGCATTTCGTGAAGGCGAATTCGCCGGCCGCCGCCGCGGGCGTAGGGCTGGACGATTGGATCAAGGAAATCGATGGCGTGCCGGTGAAGACATTTGCGGAAGCGTCTGCGCAACTCAACGCCATCCAGACGGACCTGAGCCGAGCGGAAACGGTCCTGCTCATTCGCCGTGGCGGCGAAACCCAGGTCCTGCGCATCAAGCTGAAGTGACCGGGCCGAACGCGCGCCTTCGTCCGGTGCGTCTCGTTTGCGCCCTTTTTCCCATTTTATCGCACTCATGTTCACTGGAATCGTCGAAGAAACCGGCCGCGTGGTGGAGTTTACCGCCGCGGCCGACGCGTGGCGCTTGGTTGTCGAGGCGAGCGTCATTCTCGGCGGACTCGCGATCGGCGACAGCATCGCGATCAACGGGTGCTGCCTTACGGCCGTCGAGAGCGACGCCGCTGCGAGTCGCATCTCGTTCGACGTCCTCGAGGAGACCCGCCGCCTCACCAATTTCGCCGCATTTCTCCCGGGAGATCTCGTCAACCTCGAGCGAAGCCTCGCGATGGGGGGCAAGTTGGGCGGTCATTTCGTGACCGGGCACATCGATGGCCCGGGAAGGATCGAAACGTTCGAGATGCGCGGAGCCGACCATTACCTGAAAGTGTCCGTTGCCCCGGGATGCGGCCGGTATCTTATTCCCAAGGGGAGCATCGCGATCGACGGGATCTCGCTGACGGTGGCCGAAGTCGACGGCGATGCGTTCGCGGTCTGGTTGATTCCGCACACCTTGACAGTGACCAATCTTCGCGCGCGCAGCGTCGGCCAGGCGGTCAATCTGGAATTCGACCTCCTCGGGAAATACGTCGAGAAACTTCTGGGGTCTCGTCGCGTCTCGACCGCGTAGGGTTTTCCGACCATGCGCGCAATCCTGCAGGCTCTGACGTCCGAATTGCGCCGGCTGAAGGCCAGCGGAGTGAAAACCGTGAACGTCTCCCCGGAGGCGATTCAAGCTCTGCGAATCGCCGCCCGGAAGCACTCCGCGCGCTCGCCCGCGTCCGCCGCCGAGGAGACTGGAGAAACCGCGCCGCCGAAATCTCCATTTCACCCTGAAACGACGGCGCTCCGTGGGACCGGAGCCCCCGCGCCGCCATCGAAAGCCGCTGTGAGCGCGCCGACGTCGACGCTGCCGCCACCGCCTACGCTGACGTTACCGTCAGGCGACAAGACCACCCAAATGGCTTGGCTGCGGGAACGCGTGTTGAACGATCCGGTTTGCCGCGCGCACCTTCGTCCCGACAAGAGGATTGTCGTCGGAGTGGGCACTCTCGATGCAAAGCTGTTTTTCTGCGGAGAGGCACCGGGGGCCGAAGAGGAAATGGTGGGCGAGCCCTTTGTGGGACCGTCCGGCCAATTGCTCACGCGGATGATTCAGGCCATGGGGCTGAAGCGGGAAGAGGTCTATATCGGAAACATCATGAACTGGCGGCCGGATATGGAAACGCCTCCTGGACAGGAACAAATGGGAAATCGGCCCCCGACACCCGAAGAACTTTCATACTGCCTACCCTTTCTGCGTGCACAGTTGGAAATCGTTCGTCCTGAAATAATAGTGGCTCTGGGTTCCACGGCCGCGCAGGGGCTTTTTGGGGTCGGAAGTTTCAAGACATTAGGCGAAATTCGGGGTCGTTGGAAACACTTCTCCGATAAGCCGGTCATGGTGACCTACCATCCCAGCTACATTCTTCGCAGCGCATCGAACCGTTCGAAGCGAGCGATTTGGGAAGATCTGTTGCAGGTGATGGATCGGGCTGGGTTGCCGATTTCCGAAAAACAACGAGGCTTCTTTCTGGATAAATGAAATGTCATAACAGTTTTTTTCTAGTGGTGTTCGCTTCGCTTGCAGGTCCGATTTGCTCCGTTCGTGCGGCGGAATTGCCTTTCGATTTCGAGGTGTTGCAATTCCGAGCCAAGGCCCTCGCGGGCAGTGCGTACGTGGCACGCCCGACCCGAGTACCCGAGAGCTTGCGGGCTCTCACGTACGATCAACTTCGCGAGATCCGCTTTCTCGGCGATCGCGCCTGGTGGCGCCGCGACCCTTTGCCTTTTCGGCTCGAATTTTTTCATCCGGGATTCATCAACAATAAGACGGTCCAAGTTTCCCAAGTTGCGAGCGGGGTGGTGACGCCGATCGCTTACGATGCGAAGATGTTCAGCTACGGAAAGAACACCCGGCTCGGTCGAATCCCTGCCGACCTCGGCTTCGCGGGATTGCGTATCATCGCTCCGCTGAACGCTTCGGACAGCTGGGACGAACTCGCGGTTTTTCAAGGCGCGAGCTATTTTCGGGCGCTCGGAAAGCAGCAGCGCTACGGCCTCTCCGCGCGTGGCCTCGCGGTCAATACCGCCGAACCCGGCGGAGAGGAGTTTCCCATTTTCGAAGAATTTTGGGTCGAAAAGCCGGCTGCGGACGCAAAGGAGATCGTGATCTACGCGTTGCTGGACAGCCCGAGCGTCGCCGGCGCATACCGTTTTCTTATTCGTCCCGGTAGCGCGACCGTGATGGAGGTGAAGGCTGCGCTTTATCCTCGGGCCGGGGTGGCGATCAAAACGTTGGGGTTGGCCCCGCTCACCAGTATGTTCTGGCACGGCGAGTCGTCCGCCACGGTGAACAATGACTATCGACCGGAAGTGCACGATTCCGATGGACTGCTGATGGAGCGGGGCTCGGGGGAATGGCTTTGGCGTCCCTTGGCGAATCCGAGCGTCGTTCGGGCGGTCTCGTTCAGCGACGAGAACCCCAAGGGATTTGGACTCGTTCAGCGGGATCGGAAATTCTCCAGTTACGAGGACCTCGAAGCCTGTTACCACCTTCGCCCGAGCGCCTGGGTCGAGCCCATCGGGAAATGGGGACGCGGCCAAGTTCGCCTCGTGGAGATTCCGACCCCCGACGAGACGAACGACAATATTGTGGCGTTTTGGGAGCCCGACACCCCACTGCAGCCCAACCAGGCGTTCAAGTACGAATACCGCTTGAGCTGGTTCATGGAAGGCCAGGAAGGAGCGAAGACCCCCCCAGGGGGAACTGCCGTAGCCACCCGGCTGGGCCGAAGTAAGACCCATGAGACCGATCTTCAGAGATTTGTAATAGATTTTGAAAGTCCATTTCTCAATGGTCGCAAAGCTGAGGCCAAGCTCGAGAACGTCCTCAGCGTCGGTGCAGGTGCGACCTTGGTGCACGAGGTCCTGCAGAAGAATCCGTTTACCGGCGGCTGGCGGGTTGCCTTTGCTTTGCGGGCCGACGGGTCGGGGAAACCGGTGGAACTCCGTTGCTTCCTGCGACAATCTTCTCATGTGCTGACGGAGACATGGACGTATCTCTGGCAACCGTGAGCGACGCGGCACCCGCAAGCCGGGCCTACGGCAGTGTGTCCGGATCGCACTCCGACGTGCCGTCCGGAAGTGGGTGATGCAACCGACATTTGACCCCGCGACTGCGGCTTTACTGGCCTCGTTCCGTCCGCGCACGGGTTCGATGGAAGCGTGGAATGCGGCCTACGTTCGTGTGGAGGATTACCTGCGTGCGCATCGGATCCACAATCGTCTTCATCAAAGCCGCCTCATCCAAGCGGTCCTGGAGCGGGCAGCTCGGCGTCATGAGTCGAATCCCGCGCAAGATCCCACCACCTTGGCTGCGGACGAGGCGGCAGCTGCGATGGACGAATGGTTTTCGGAACTGCTGGGCGAGCGAGGGTTGGCCCACGACCGAATCGCCGTGGCGGGTCGGGTCGCTTTGTTGCTTGCGGAAGGTCCTCAAAAATGGCCCTACGCTTTTCTGGACCTGAAAAATATCCCCGAGGAATTTGTGAAGACGATGCGCGCGAGCTCGATGCAAGCGGGTCCGGACCTCGCGGTCTCGAGCATGGTGCCGAGAGAGATCGACCTGGGGCCGATCAGCGAAGCCGCCGGCGAGACGCTCGAGCGCATCGAAAAATGGCCGATCGTGCGCACGCTCATGCTCTGGACGGTCTTTGTCGCGACGCTTCTGGGAATCTTCTATGCGACGCGTTGAGTGCGAGCGGGAGCGGTCGTTTTCATGAACCTTTTTCTCCCGGAAAAACCCGAGCCAGGACGGATTGCGCGTCGACGCGCGACGTTTTTTTCCGCAGCGTTCGCTCTCACCAGTCTGGCCACCTGGTTCATGGCGGACCTGCTCTGGCGCGACGGTGGAATCGTCGGCATCGAGTGGCCGATTTTGATCCTCTTTGTAGTCCTGTTCGCGCAGGTCGCCATTGGTTTTGTGACCGCGGTGCTGGGCTACTATGTGATCAATCGCGGCGGCGATACCCGACGCATCACGCACACGATCGATTGGCAGAACGAATCGGTGGACCTCGCCTCGACGGCCGTGGTCATGCCGGTCTTCAACGAAGACGTCTCCCGGGTCTTCGAGGGATTGCGCGTAATCTATCGCTCCATGGAGGAGACGGGCCAGCTCAAGCACTTCGACTTTTTTATCCTCTCCGATTCCAACCAGCCCAACCAATGGATTCAGGAAGAAGTCGCTTGGGTGGAGCTGTGCAAGCAGGTGAAGGGCTTCGGTCGGATCTTTTACCGCAAACGTCGTCAGCAAATTAACAAAAAGGCCGGCAACGTCGCGGATTTTCTCAGGCGCTGGGGAAAGAGCTACCGCTACATGATCGTGCTCGATGCGGATTCCCTGATGACGGGAGACACCCTCGTCAGGCTCGTCCGCATGATGGAGCGAAATCCGCGCACGGGCATCGTTCAGACTGCCCCGCGGATCGTGAATGGCGAGACCCTCTATGCCCGGGCGATGTCGTTCGCAAACCGTCTTTATAGTCCCGTCTTCCTGGCCGGTCTCAACTACTGGCAGGGCCCGGACGGGAACTATTGGGGACACAATGCGATCATTCGGGTGCAACCCTTCATCGATCATTGCGCTTTGCCGGATCTTCCCGGAAGCGAGCCGTTCGGGGGGAGGATTCTCTCGCACGATTTCGTGGAGGCGGCGTTGATGCGCAAAGCGGGTTGGCACGTGTGGCTGGCTTACGACTTGGAGGGGAGTTACGAGGAGGGGCCGCCCACCCTGATCGATTCGGCGAAGCGCGATCGGCGATGGTGTCAGGGGAACATGCAGCACACCTGGCTGCTGACCGCGCGGGGTTTTCGGCCCGCGAATCGGTTTCATCTCTTCATGGGCGTTATGGGATACGTTTCGTCGCCGCTTTGGCTGATGTTTCTCGTGTTGTCCACGATCCACGTTTTCAACCAGCTGCGCACGCCAGGCGCGGGCACGACGGCGATCGATAACACGTCGGTCTTCGGTTATACCCTGCAGATTCCGGAGGCGCTGACGCTTTTCGCGTTCACGATGCTGCTTCTCTTTCTGCCGAAAGTTCTGGGGCTGCTTTCGACGGCGCAGGATCGCGAGGAGTCGGCAAGGTTTGGCGGCACAGCGCGCATGATGGTCAGTGCGCTCGCGGAGACCGCCATCTCCGCCCTGCTCGCGCCGATCGCCATGCTCTTCAATACCAAATTTGTGGTCTTCACGCTGGTCGGTCAGGGAGTCGGTTGGGTCACGCAAAAGCGCGGAGTCGACGACGGCACGGATTGGCGCGAGGCGATCCTCACCCATGGAGATCAAACGCTTTTCGGCCTCGTTTGGGGAGTGTCTTCGTTTATCCTGCTTCCGGCGTATTTCTGGTGGTTAAGTCCGGTGCTCGCGGGCTTGGTCCTGTCGATACCGATTTCGATTGCCTTGAGTAAAGTCACGTACGGCGACGCTTCGCGACGCCTGGGGCTTTTCCTGACACCCGAGGAGGTCGCGGCCCCCGAACTCCTGAAGAAATTGCGCCGTAATCTCGCGGAATGTTACCAGCACCTTCAGCCCCTCGATGCGTTGCGGGCCGACTACGGGCTGCTTCAGGCCGTGGTCGATCCGTATGTGAATGCGGTCCACGTTTCGCTTCTTCGCCAGCGGCGTCCCAGCGAGGAGTCGCGCGATTACTTTGGGCAATTGCGCCACCGATTGCTCCACGAGGGCCCCGGCAAATTGACCGTGAAGGAGAAAATGGCGCTGCTGCTGGATGCCGAGTCGATGATCTGGCTTCACGAAGAACTCTGGCGCCAGCCAAGTTCCGCCCTCGCGGAATGGTGGCGACTGGCGGTTCGGCAATACAATGTTCTGACCGCAGCGCCCATCACCGCACTTTACCGATAATCGAGGCGGTGGGCCGTTCTTCCTCACGTAAGCCGCTGGAGTTCCGTTTTAGCGGCAGCGAATTCCGTTTCGATCTGCGGAATGCCCAAACCGAGTTGCGCGAGGGGTTCGGCTTTGGCGTTGTGTTCGAGTCGTTCGGCCGCGGATCGGAGTCGTGCGGCGCCTAAATTGCTCGAGCTTCCTTTGATGGTGTGGGCCGCACGCGAGAAACCCGCGAGGTCACCGGACGCATGCGCCTGTCTGAGCTCGGCGATGCGTGCGGGAGTATCTACGAGGAAGATGTCGACGATCTCTTTCAGGAACGACTCGTCCTCGGGATTGAGCGAGCGAAGGTTTTCGATCGCTTCGAGATCGATGATGGGCTCGGGCGAACTGGAACTGCCGGGCAGGGAGGACATCGGGAGGTTGGAGGGGAAAGGATTCAGGATGCCCACTCGAACGAGGTGTTAGCCTCGATTTCGTCGATGGTGGTCAGGCCAAGCAGCACCTTTTTCAGCCCGTCGTAACGCAGGGGTTTGAACCCCACCTTGCCGGCGGCACGTTGGATCTCCTGCACGCTCTTGCCTTCGGAAATGAGGGTTCGCATCTCTTCGGTGACCAGAACCATCTCGTGAAAGGCGATGCGGCCTTTATATCCGGTTCCCCGACATGCGGAGCAGCCGCGGCCGCGGAAGAACGGCACATCGCTCAACCCTTCGTCGAGGAAGTACTTCCTGAGCGTTTCGCGCGAGGGTTGGTACGGTTCCTTGCAGTTTTCGCAGATGCGGGCGGCCAGGCGCTGCGCGAGCACTCCGATGACCGACGGTGCGACCATGTACGGCTCGACGCCGATTTCGAGCAGGCGGATGATCGCCTGGGCCGCGCTATTGGTGTGAAGGGTCGCGAAGACGATATGGCCGGTCAGCGCCGCTTCGGTGGCGATCTTGGCGGTCTCGAGATCGCGGATTTCGCCGATCAGGATCACGTCGGGATCCTGGCGCAGGAGGGAGCGAAGAATCGTCGAGAACTTGAGATCGATGTGACTGTTGACTTGCGTTTGCGTCACTCCCGCGAGCTGGATTTCGACCGGATCCTCGATCGTCGAAATATTCGTATCCGGTTTGTTGATTTCGTTGAGCGCGGCGTAGAGCGTCGTGGTCTTGCCGGAGCCCGTCGGTCCCGTGACGAAGATGATGCCGTTGGGATTTTGAATCAGGCGCTTGAACGGCTGAAGAATCGTCTGGGAGATCATCATCTTCTCCAGCGTCAGCATCGTTTTCTTCCCGCTCATCGCGAGGATGCGCAGGACGATCTTCTCGCCATATTGCGACGGGATGGCGGAGAGTCGAAAATTGGCGGTGGCGCTGCCCACCGGCATCGAAAAGCGTCCGTCCTGGGGAAACCGGGATTCGGCAATGTTCAGCGAAGAGAGAATCTTCAGGCGCGAGATGATCGCGCGGTGCAATTTGCGCGAGTAGGTGAGTACTTCGCGCAGATTTCCGTCGATGCGGAAACGAATGCGCGACTGCGTTTCCTGGGGCTCGATGTGAATGTCCGTCGCACGTTCGCGCAAAGCGTAATAGATGACTTCGTCGAGAATTTTGACCAGCGATTCGGAATCGGCGAGCGCTGCCAGTTTGTCGGCGGCGAGGTCCGGCTGGTCGAAAATGGTCGAGCGTTCCAGCTCGCTGAGACTTTCCTCGAGGTTCTTCTCGCTCGAGTACTGGATGAGCACCGAGTCCTCGATGTCTCGCGGCAGCGCGAAGACCGGCGAGATGGGCATTTGCGCAATCTGTCCCAACCGCTTGATCGTATCGGCGTCGTTCGGCAACGCCATCGCCGTCGTGAGGACGCCGTTGATGGCGTACAATCCGATCGCGCGCGCTTTTTTCGCGATTTCCGCCGGAAGCATTTGCACGGCCTCCTCGGTGATGACGGAGGCGAACGGATCCACGTAAGCGACGCCGAGCGAGTCGGCCCACAGCCGGCAGCCGTCGTCTTTGGAGACCAGTTTGGCGTCAACGATCGCCTGGAGGAGCGGGAGGCTTCCGGCGTGCTTCTTGAACAAAGCGTCGAGCTCGCTATTGCTGTCGAAGTTCGGCAGCGCGCGGACCTGCTTGAGAAATTGGCTAACTCTTGGGTTTAGCACGGCGCTTTTGCTTGTTTTGGAATAACTTTCCAATTTCCAGCTGATTGAGACGTTCCATGGCGAAAGATCCGGTGGTACGTTCCAATTTCAACTCCGCGAGAAGAGCAGGGAGAGAATACCTCACTTCGGCCAAGGCCATGGGATTGGGTGCCGATTCCTCGGACTCGGTCGGTCCTTCCGGTGTCGCGGTATTCATGGAAGCGGGTCTCAGGTCGCTTTTTCAGGCGTTTCCTCGGTGCCGAAGATGGCTTCGATCGTCTCTCTGAGACGCTGGGCAATCTCGTCTTTGGGAGTGTCTTTTCGGATATAATTGGACGCGCCCAATTCGAGCGATTCCTCGACGGTCTGGCGGTTGGCCAGGGATGTCAGCATGATCACCACGGCATCGGGATCGATTTTCTTCAGCTCGCGCAAAGTGCCGATGCCGTCGAGAATCGGCATGTTCACGTCGAGCAGGACCAAGTCGGGCGATTCGCGCTTATAGATTTCCAGCGCGTCCTTGCCATTGGACGCTTCCACCAAGGTTGGATTGCCCAAAGTGCGCGTGATCAGACCCACGAATTTGCGAACGTGAGCCTCATCGTCGACCAAAAGTATTTTTCCATGGAATTTCATGCGGTAATCGGGAGGTTCACGCGGAATTCGCATCCGCCCTGCGGCAGATTTTCGGCCACGATGGTACCCTTGTGCGCTTCCACAATGTTTCGACAGATGGCGAGACCCAGCCCGGTACTTTTTTCCCCACCGGTAGGTCTAACGGACAATCGTCCGAAATCTTTAAACAACTTGTCCCTCTCGCCTTCAGGGATGCCGGGTCCTTGATCGCGTACGGCGACACTGACGCGGTTTTCGCCCTCCGACAGCTCGATCGAGATGGCGGAGCCGGGCGGCGAATACTTTACAGCGTTGCTTAACAGATTATCCAGCACCTGGCGGATTTTCGCCGGGTCGAGTGCGAGCGACGGCAAATGCGGGGGCGGCATTAATACGAGCTTCGTTTGTTTCTTCGCCCCCTCCATGTTCATGAGATAAATCGACTTTTCGACTAGGGATGTGAGCGACGTCGGCTCTGCATGAATTTTGAGCTCACCCGACTCGATCGTCGCGACGTCAAGTAATTCATTTACAAGATCGAGCATTTGGTGACTCGTCACCTGAATCATTTTTACGAGATCGAGCTGCTCGGCATTGAGGGTTCCGAGCATCGAATCCTGAAGAAATTCTGCGAGCCCTCGGATCGACGCCAGAGGATTGCGAAGATCGTGCGCGGCCATTCCCAAGAATCGATTCTTGGCCGCATTCGCTCGACTGAGCTGGTCCACCAACATCTTCTGCTCCTCGCCCAAGAGACGGTTCGACAGATGTGTCCGAATACGAGCCACGGCCTCGTTGGCCCTGAAAGGCTTGGAGAGGTAGTCGACGCCACCCGCCCGAAGACCTTCGACGACGTCGTCCGACTTGGTCTTGGCTGTGATAAAAATGATGGGAGCGGTGTCCTCTCCGTAACACGCTTTAAGGGAACGGCATGTATCGAAACCGTTGATTCCGGACATTACGACATCGAGGAGGACCAAATCCGGCTGAAACTGCGGGTAGATTTCGAGCGCGCGTTCTCCAGAATCCACATCGGCAAGGACATAGCCTTCCCCCCGTAAGATGCCGCTGAGGATTCGGATATTCAGACGATCGTCATCCACGATGAGGATTTTTCGGCCGCTGAGGGCATTCACGCGGTTATCGTCTGACGGACACATAAAAAGCGAAGGGTGGGATCGAGTCGGAAAAGGTCAGACTTAGGATCCCTTATAGAGTGGGTCAAGTGATCGAAGGGGGTGCAACCCCCATTTAGGAGGATGAAACTTCTCATATCAAAATATACGGATATGTTGATATTAGGCTTGATCGCCGTTACTCTAACCTCTTTCTTGCGACCTCTATTCTCATGGCAAACTCCTTCGTTTTTTCCTCCGAATCGGTCGGTGAAGGTCATCCGGACAAGGTCGCCGACCTTATTTCCGACAGCGTCTTGGACGCCTGTCTGTCCGTCGATAAGACGAGCCGCGTGGCTTGCGAAACCCTCGTGAAATCGAATGCGGTCGTCGTCGCCGGCGAGATCACAATACCGAAGATCGGCACGAAACCGATCGATACGGTGATTAATATCGGTACGGTGGTTCGGGACGCGATTCGCGAGATCGGATATGTGAACGACGACGACGTTTTCCACGCCGACAAGGTTTTTATCCATAACCTGCTGACCACGCAGTCCCCCGATATCGCCCAAGGCGTCGACGCGAAAAAAGCCAAAGGAAAGCAGACCGCCGAGCAGGGTGCCGGCGATCAAGGATTGATGTTCGGGTATGCCTGCGACGAGACGCCGGAATTGATGCCGACGCCGGTCACGTTTGCCCACCGGCTGGGCCGGGAACTCACGGCGATCCGCAAAAGCGGCAAGGTCAACTGGCTCCGTCCGGATGCGAAGTCTCAGGTCTCCATCCGCTACACCGACGGCAAGCCGACCGAGGTGGTCAACGTGGTCATCTCCACGCAGCACACCGAGAGCGTCGGCCATGCGGAGATCGAATCTTTTCTCATCAAGAACGTGATCCAAAAGGTGATTCCTGCTTCGCTCCTGAACGCGAAGACGGAGTACCTGATCAATCCCACCGGTCGCTTCGTTGTCGGCGGACCGCAGGGCGACACCGGATTGACGGGTCGTAAAATAATCGTGGATACCTACGGCGGCTGGGGCCGTCACGGTGGCGGCGCGTTTTCGGGCAAGGATCCGTCGAAAGTCGATCGCTCCGCCGCCTACATGGCGCGATGGGTTGCCAAGACCATCGTGGCTTCCGGCCTCTCCACGATCGCCGAACTACAGCTCGCCTACGCGATCGGACATCCCAAGCCGGTGAGCGTATTCGTCGACACTTTCGGAACGGGCATGGTCTCCGACGAGATTGTCGCTCAAGCCGTACAGGAGGTGTTCAGCTTCAAACCCGCGGACATCGTCAAACAGCTCAACCTTCTCCGTCCCATCTACCGTCAGACCACGAATTACGGCCATTTCGGCAAAGACGGTCTGCCATGGGAAGTCACCAACAAAGCCAGCGCCCTCAAGGCGGCCGTCAAGCGCCTCGGCGCTTAAGTTCAGTCCATCCATCTAAAACGTTTCTCTCCCTTATGCCTACTACTCTTACAAAGCCCGCCGCCACTCACGATTTCCACGTCAAGGACCTTTCTCTCGCCGAGTGGGGCCGGAAGGAAATCGACGTGGCCGAGCACGAAATGCCCGGTCTCATCGCCCTCCGTAAAAAGCACGGTGCGTCCAAGCCGCTCGAGGGCGTCCGCATCACCGGCTCGTTGCACATGACGATCCAGACCGCGGTCCTCATCGAGACGATGGTCGAACTCGGCGCGTCCGTTCGCTGGGCGTCCTGCAATATTTTCTCGACGCAAGATCATGCGGCCGCGGCGATTGCCCAAGCCAAGATTCCCGTGTTCGCCTGGAAGGGCGAGACGCTCGAGGAGTATTGGGATCTCACGTGGAAAGCGGTGAGTCATCCGGACGGCAAGGGTCCCGAACTCGTCGTCGACGACGGCGGCGATGTGACCTTGCTGCTGCACAAGGGCTACGAGCTCGAGAATGGCTCGGATTGGGTCGAAACCCCGTCCGGATCGCACGAGGAGCAGGTGATCAAGGATCTGCTGAAGAGAATCCATGCCGACGACCCGCTCGTGTTCAATCGGATGGTCAAGGATTGGCGTGGCGTCTCCGAGGAGACCACGACCGGCGTACATCGCCTCTATCAGCTGCACGAAAAGGGCAAGCTTCTCGTTCCGTGCATCAATGTGAACGATTCGGTCACCAAGTCGAAATTCGACAACCTTTACGGCTGCCGCGAATCCCTCGCCGACGGCTTGAAACGCGCCACCGATGTCATGATCGCCGGCAAAGTCGCCTGCGTGTGCGGATATGGCGATGTCGGCAAAGGCTCCGCGCACTCCCTACGCGGATTCGGTGCCCGCGTGATCGTGACGGAAGTCGATCCGATCAACGCGCTGCAGGCCGCAATGGAAGGCTTCGAGGTCAACACGATCGAAAGCACGCTCGGAACCGCGGACATCTACGTCACCACGACCGGCAACCGCGACGTGATCACGCTGGAGCACATTCAGCAGATGAAGGATCAGGCGATCGTCTGCAACATCGGCCATTTCGATAACGAGATCCAAGTCGACCGGCTCTTCAAAGCGCCCGGCGCAAAGCGGATCAACATCAAGCCGCAGTACGATCAGTTCGTGCTCTCGAACGGCCGCTCGATCTATCTCCTCGCGGAAGGCCGTTTGGTGAACCTCGGTTGCGCGACCGGTCATCCCTCGTTCGTGATGTCGGCTTCGTTCACCAACCAGACGCTGGCTCAATTGGAGCTCTGGGCGAAGCGCGACACCTACAAGATCGGGGTGTATCGTCTGCCCAAATACCTCGACGAAGAGGTGGCCCGCCTGCATCTCGACAAGATCGGCGCCAAACTGACCGTGCTGAGCAAGGATCAGGCGTCGTACCTCGGCGTCGACGTCGGCGGTCCCTACAAGCCCGAGCACTATCGGTATTGACGCTCGATCGGCGAAACCGCGTTTCCTCGGAGACGCGGTTTTTTTATGCACCGGTTTCGCGATCTCCCTTTTCGTGCGGCCTGCCGTACTTCGGACCGATGACCGCGGCGGACGTCGTTCGGCAGTTTCGGCTGGAGCCTCTCCCCGAGGAAGGCGGCTTCTTTCGGCAGACGTGGTTGCATCCTCTGCGGCTCGCGCCGAGCGTTTTTCCGAGCGGACTTTATGCCGACTCGCGTGCGGTCGGCAGTGCCATCTACGCGCTTTTCACTCCGGGAGATTTTTCGGCCCTGCATCGTTTGCGATCCGACGAAGTTTGGCATTTTTACCGAGGCGATCCCGTGACGATGCTGACCCTTTACCCGGACGGCACATCGCGGCGAATCCGGCTCGGTGCGGCATTCGAAGTCGGGGAAACGCCTCAACACCTCGTTCCCGCTGGGGTCTGGCAGGGTGCACGCCCTGCGCCGGAGGGGCGCTGCGGGTGGTCGCTGGTCGGCTGCACGATGGTGCCGGCGTTCGACCCAGCGGACTTCGAACTCGGTGCGCGGGCTGCACTCGAAATTGCGTATCCTATCCACTGCGAGGAGATTAAGATGCTTACGCGGAAGCATTCATAGTGAACGACCTAACACAGTAAATGGACTTGCGAGATGATTGGAGTGGGGTAGACGTTTGGATGTGTCCACTCCTGTGATTTCGCCTACCGTCACCCCGTCGACTGCCCCGGCTGCGCCGAAGCCGCTCGTTGCGAACGAAGGCATTAAAACGGCTTCCAATTTCCTGCGCGGGACCATTGCCCAGGACCTGACGGATACCTCGACGGGAGCCATCTCCGAGGATAACGGTCAGTTGACCAAATTTCACGGACTCTACCTCCAGGATGACCGCGACGTGCGCAATGCGCTCAAGAAAGCGGGCAAGGAAAAGGCATTTTCCTTCATGCTGCGCGTGCGTCTGCCGGGCGGAAAATGCACCCCGCAGCAGTGGCTCGTCCTGGACTCGCTCGCCGACCGCGTGGCGAATGGATCCTTGCGGCTGACGACCCGCCAGACCTTTCAGTTTCACGGCGTTCTCAAAGGCAATGTAAAGCCGCTGATCAAGGGGATGCACGAGGTGCTGCTCGATTCCATCGCCGCGTGCGGCGACGTGAATCGTAATGTGATGGCTCCGCCCAATCCGGAGCGAAGCAAAGTGCTGCAGCAGGTGTACGAACACGCCAATGCCTGGAGCGAATTTGCGCTGCCAAAAACGCGTGCTTATCACGAAATCTGGCTGGACGACGAATGCGTCGCCGGCGGCGAACCCGAGGTCGAGTCCATGTACGGGCCGACGTATCTGCCGCGCAAATTCAAGACGGGTTTTGCGCTCCCGCCGTCGAACGACGTGGATCTGTTTTCGCAGGACTTGGGATTCGTCGCGATTGTCGAAAATGACGCTTTGGTCGGTTACAACGTGGCCATCGGCGGTGGGCAGGGGATGAGTCACGGAAATGTGGAGACATACGCGCGACTGGCGGATGTGGTCGGTTTCATCGCGCCGGATCGGGTCAATGCCGTGGGATCGGCGGTGCTGACGACGCAGCGCGACAACGGAGATCGCACCAATCGAAAGCACGCGCGTTTGAAGTACACGGTGGAAGATATGGGCCTCGAGGCGTTCAAGGCCGAGGTGGAGCGCCGCTCGGGCGTCACCTTCGCGCCGGCGCGTCCCTACCGCTTTACGACGATTCAAGATCCCCATGGCTGGCAGCCCTGCGCCGACGGCACCTGGTTCTACGGGCTCCATATCCTCAGTGGACGGATCAAGGATCTGACCGGCTGGGAAATGAAGCGCGCTCTACGGGAGATCGCGGAGTTTCACACGGGGGATTTTCGCCTCACGCCCTCGCAAAATCTGACGATTTCCGGGGTCACCTCGGAGGCAAAGACACGCATTGAGGAAATCCTCGCGCGCTACGGATTTACCGCGGAGAACGCCCGCTCCGGGATGCGTTTGAATGCGCTTTCCTGTGTGGCCCTGCCGACGTGCGGCCTGGCGCTGGCGGAGAGCGAACGCTCGTTGCCCGACCTGCTGACCCGGTTCGAAACCGTGCTCGAAGAGGCAGGGTTGCGCGATGACGCGATCAGCCTCCGGATCACGGGTTGCCCCAACGGTTGCGCCCGGCCGTACCTCGCGGAAATCGGTTTTGTCGGCAAAGCGCCGGGGAAATACGCCCTTTATCTGGGCGCGAGCTACAATGGCACCCGCCTGAATCGCCTCTTTTCGCCGAGTATCACCTTCGACGATGCGATCGTGACCCTGAAACCCATCATTAAGCGGTACGCGCTCGAGCGTAGCGCCGGCGAAGGGTTCGGGGACTGGTGCGACCGGGTCGTTTTGCCGAAGGACGCGACGGTTCATTCGATCGGCACCCGGGTTTGAGTCAGTCTTGGCCTTCGTGAGGGTCGAACCGCTCTTTTTTGGACCCTAAGAAATGCCCTTGCACTTTACGCTTTGGCCCTTTGCTTCAGGGCCTTGGTTTGGAGAGGTGGCTGAGTGGTCGATAGCGGCGCTTTGCTAAAGCGTTGTACGTGTAAAAGCGTACCGGGGGTTCGAATCCCCCCCTCTCCGCCAAGTTTTTACACTGTCAGGACGTGATTTCCCCTGACAAGTGCGTTCAGAATGAGAACTTTGCGTTATATGCGAATCAAATTCATCTGTGTCAGCGTACGCCTCCAAATGAACGTACCGGCCTTAAAGTTGTATGCCTATTAGTCTACGTGAATCCGCGTTTGCAATCAGGACGTTGGTTGGCTGGGGAGTGACAGGTGACGTCGGTGTAGATGTTCGCGGTCAAGCGCGGATCGGAATGCCGTAGAAGTTCCTGTGCGGTACGCATCGCCACCCTTTGATGAGCGAGCTTCGTGGCGAAGGTGTAGCGAAGGGAATGAAAACAGAGTTTTCGATTGAGACTGTCGACTCGCGTGAGTCCAGCCGCGGCACTATCCTTGATGATTCGCCGAGCAGATGTGGCATGATGGCACCCGGTAAAGACCAAATCCGAATCGCGGGTGCCAGTTGGCGTGAGTTTTTTTATTTCGGCCAGGAGGCCAGGGTGAACCGGGATTAAGGCCGCACGTCGGTTCTTGGCTGTGAGCGCGCGAAGTGCAAGATGGGGCCGAGCGCGATCGAGATGGAGGTCGACCCAGACCAAGGCGCGAAGGGCGGCACTTCCCGAGCGTAATAATTTGCAGGCAGGTTGCATCCATGTCCGCATGAGGTATACAGCCGTATTTCCATGTGTATCGGTCAAGGGAATTTCCGCCTGTTCTCACACGTGGAATGGCTGTGGAGCGCCTAGGAAGGCCACTGCGTCGCTGACAATCTTGTCGTCAGCGGACGCGATCAGGGGCTCGCATCTCTTCGCGCCGAAGATCGTGTTCTACGATGTGTTGAATGTAACTTTCCAATGGAGCGCTGTGCGGCAGGCACGTTGCTCTCCTTAGTGGTTCGACAATGCGAAGTTGACATGCTGCTTAATTGATCAAAAATACGCGTGTATACTCGGGGTCGTAATCCGTTTTTATCATGAGAATCACCGCACGTTTCCACGAACGCATTCTCGCTCGCGAACGATTGCCCGGTACGTTCCTTAACCTCGGATCGCCCTTGGTGGCCGAAATTGCCGGCTGCGCAGGCTTTGACTGGCTGCCGATCGACCTAGAGCACGGCGTGGGAGGTGAAGAAAGCCTCTTGTCACAGTTGCACGCGGCAGGCACAACCCCGGCCGCTCCCGTTGTGCGGATTGCAGCCAACGAAGTGGCGCGTTTCAAGCGGGCTCTCGACTTGGGCGCGTCCGGTGTGATGGTCCCGTGGGTAAACAGCGCAAACGAAGCCCGTGCTGCGGTCGCCGCCTTCCGGTATCCACCGCGGGGCGTAAGAGGCGTGACGAAATTTATGCGCGCCTGTGAGTTCGGAGCCGACTTCAATGAGTATTTCGTTCGCGCCAATGATCGACTCGTCCTTATGACTCAGATTGAAACCGCCGACGCCGTCGAAAACATCGAGGAAATCGCCGCCGTTGAGGGGATCGACGTTTTGTTCATCGGACCCATGGACCTGACCACCTGCCTCGGAATACAAGGGCAGTTCGAGCATCCCCGGTTTCGGGACGCTGTCGCGAAGACATGCGAAACGGCCGCACGCGCCGGGAAAGCTACGGGCATTCTTTCGCTCAATCCAGCCCTGCTTCCTCTTTGCGATGAATTCGGCATCACCGTTATTGCCCTCGGCGCCGACGATGGTGCCGTGAACGCCGCCATGCACGCCAGCGCGGCAGCCATCCGCAAAGGAACAACCAGGGATTAGCTCCTTCCTGACAGCGCCAGCATCCCACCCAACAATCACGGTGTGGGGTGCGGCTCGAATGTACGTTTCGACCTTACGCCCGGACGACGATCCGGAGTAACGATCTGCCCTAGCCATCCATCCCTGCCCGCTCCGCGACGAATTCGCCGACCAAGCCGATGGTATTATCGGCGAATTTATCAAGTTCGTGCCCGGACTGGACATTCAGTATAATCCGTTCAGCCCCGCGGCTATGGCGATTCGCGGCATGAGCGCGACCGGCACCTTGGTGCAGTTTGACGGTGTGCAACCGCGGCTGCGGTTCACCCTTAAAAATCTCGACCTGTTTGCCCTGCAATTTGTCCCCCGATCCGTCTCCGGTCGAGACCAACTCCGTATGAATTTCAACCGTCGCGAATTGATCACCCTCGGCCTGCCCGCTCTCGCCGGTATCGCGCTGGCCCCAGGCAATGCCGGGGCCGCAGGCTCGCCGCTGCCGGCGGCATTTCCGACCGGGACGGCGTGGGCCGTGAAACGCCAAAAGATCGAGCGCGCCTGGCTCGATCTGCTCGGCGATTTTCCCGCGGAAATCCCGCCGCTCAAGCCGGTCATGAAGTAAGTGGCTCACGAAGGCGGAATCACGCGTTACCATGTCAGTTTTCAGGCTGAACCGGACGACCGGGTCACCGCCTGGTTGCTGGTGCCGGACAGCGCCAAGGACAAACGCACGCCGGCGATCGTCAACATCCACAGCACGACTTGGGCGCAGGCAAAGACAGCACCGCTGGACTTGCGGGCAGGCGCCCGCAGGATCCGCCGACCGCACCCGAAATCGGCCGGGCGAGCGGATTGGAACTGGCCCGGCATGGGTATGTCGCCCTTTGCATCGACCTGCTCACCGATGGTGAACGCATCGAGCCCGGAGAGCGGGTGATGGACACCCGCAGTTTTTATCTCAAGCACCCGGAATGGTCGATCGTGGGAAAAAACACGTGGGACATCGTGCGCAGCGTGGATTTCCTGCAGACGCTGGACTTTGTGGATGGCAAAAATATCGGGACGATCGGCTGGTCCTTGGGCGGCCACACCTCGCTTTTCGCCGACGCCTTTGATCCGCGCATCGCCGCGGTGATCAGCAACGGCGGTGTCCTTGACTGGCACCGGAAAGTGGATGCCTGGTCGCGACAACCCGCGGACGGCTGGCAGCCTTGGCGGGAAGGGGATCGGGAACGCACCAATCCCGAACTCGAGCGCCGCTTCGGCTTCAAGACGAACAGCGGCCCCTACATCTACATCAAGAAATTCCGCCCCAACATCGATGACCAGACCAAGCCCATCCCGACGGATTTCGATGAACTGATGATGATGGTCGCGCCGCGACCGCTGATGATCATCTCCAGCGAATGGGAATTCTACAGCCACAAGGTCCTGCCCAAGTGTCATGCCGCGTCCGACGTCTATATCAAATGGCGCGACACCGCCGGCCTGCCAACCGTGGTGCAGGCGCGCAAGGAGCGGCTGGGTTACGACAAGACCCTGGCCTACTACGAATTCAACAACAAGCTGTCGCCGGCTCAGATCGAGGGCCACCTCGCCCAGATCGGCGCCGGCGATTGCTTCAGTTGGTTTTCATTCGCCGGGGGCCACAGTTACCCGCCGGTGGCGCGCGCGCTCACGTTCGCTTGGTATGACCGCTGGCTTGGGCATGTGCCGCCGCCGGGGACCACCCGCCCGAGTTGAGCGGTCCGGCCCGCTCTCGAACCGCATCCCGAAATGCTGCAGATCTCTCCCCGTTTTCCACCAACCCTT
>Ga0335394_10001199_pt1 | contig 28946 bp, 31 predicted proteins | sample MAT03_FD_205741 | JGI IMG/M metagenome (GOLD analysis project Ga0335394, IMG submission 205741) | Freshwater microbial communities from Lake Fryxell liftoff mats and glacier meltwater in Antarctica - MAT-03 (spades assembly) (version 2) ...
GCAACGGTCGCGGCGGTGCCGACGGTCAGTCCGCTGCGCAGCCCGATGAGTTTTGCGCGAACGTTCGATGCCGATCCGCTGATTGCCGTCGGAATGATGAACAGCAGCGACGTGCCCTTCGCGGCAAGGTCACCGAGGCCAAAGATCGCGATCAGGGCTGGCACCGCAATCACGCCGCCCCCGATGCCGAAGAGCCCCGACGCGATCCCGATGATCAGCCCGATCCCAACCAGTGCGAGCGCCGTCCAAACCCCGGGCTCGACGCTGCCAACCGAGCGGTCGGGGATCACCAGCACCATGCGCACCGCGACGGCAAGGAGCAGCGCAATGAAGGCCCAGCGCAACACGGCGAGGGGGAGCCGCCGCAGCAGTCTCGCGCCGAGCAGCGCGCCGCCGACGCCGCCAATCGCCAAGAACGCTGCCGCGAACAAGTCGACCTGCCCGGCTGCGAGATAGATCGCAGAGCCAGCGATGGCGGTCGGGATAATGGCCAAGAGCGACGTCGCCGCGGCCTCACGCTGGTTCATGCCGACGAAGGTGATGAGCAGGGGAACCATCAGAATGCCGCCCCCAACGCCGAACGCCCCAGACAGCACCCCGCCGACAACGCCGACGATCGCGAGCAGCCAGATCGCCGGGCGGGCGGGCGGGGCATCCGGTTCATCAGTCACGCGTTCGAGGCTACCGGTGCGTGGCGTTTCGTCCCGACCGACTACGCCGTGAAGCTCATCAGTCGCGACCGGCCAGCACCACCGGCTGCAACGTCGCGATCTTGGGCAGTCGAGCATCACCGGATGATCGTCCCGTGAGCCTGCGCCCGATCCACGGCAGCACATACTCGCGCCAGTACGCGGACGTTCTGGGCCGCGCCCCAACAAGCTCGCCTGCCCCAAATTCGGGGATCGGCACCTCGAGCGCGGCCAGCACGTTGCCAGCCACCCGCGCGTGCCCGAGTGCGTTCAGGTGCAGCTTGTCGCGCGACCAGTAGCGCAGGTCGCCGAGCTCTGCATCGCCCCAATTGTTGACGTAGGTCGCGCCGTCGATCGGGAGCCGCCGGTGCACCTCGTCGGCCAACGCGTCGCCTCGGCGCTGCAGCACGCCGCCCATCGGCACGTGGCGGCTCGGGTTCCCGCCACTTGCCAGCAGCACGTGACTGCCCGCGGCGATCGCACGGCGGGCTGCATTCTCGAGCTGATCGGCGATCGATCCGATGCTAACGCGCGGCCGCATCAGGTCGTTGCCGCCGCCGTTCATGCTGATCAGGGCGGGATGCTGGGTGATCGCGGCATCCAATTGCTCACCGACAATCGGGGCCAGCTTCTTGCCGCGGATGGCGAGGTTCGCGTACGTCACCGTCGCGGGCGCACTCGCGAGCGCGAGTCCCAACGCGACGAGGTCGGCCCAGCCGCGCGGGGTGCCGTCCGGCAGGTCGTCGCCGTAACCCTCCGTGAAGCTGTCGCCGATCGCGATGTAGCTCGAGAAGGTCATGAGTCGATCCTGCCGCACGCGGGTCGCTTCGGTGCGCCCGCGTCGGCCCCAGTCGTTCCCGTCGATAACTCCTGACCGGGCGCCCTATCGCCGCATTCGACGCGCAAGAAACTGGGGTCACTGCTCCGCAAGTCGCCGACCGATCAGGAGTTATCGACGCTGATGCTGACCAAGGGCAGGGTAAACTTCGACGGCCAGCCTCTGTAGCTCAATGGAAGAGCAGTTCCGTCCTAAGGAAACGGTTGGGGGTTCGAGTCCCTCCAGGGGCACCGTGGTTTCTCCTCAAAATCCCATATAAACACTGGGATTTCGAGACGCTCAGAACTCGACCGCATGTTACGTATCAGGACATCTCTGGCACTTCTGCATCAATAGATCGGTGACCGTTCGCTGGTTCTTGGTGGTCACTCTTCCTCCACGTTCTGACAAATCGAGAACCTGATAGTCCGGAGTGGCAGCTCGCTGGATCGTCATCACTGCCGTCATTCCTTCGGGTCGAACTCCTTGGTGAGACCCCGAACCCGTGGCGATCACATCGCGGGTCCGCGAGACCTTAGATACAGGCGAACGCGAGCCCCAGTTTTTCGGGTGATTGCTTAATGATCGGGCTACCCTGCGCACAGGAGACTATGCGATTTGAATCCGTCGATCACCGACCTCGACCTCGACGTGGAGCTGACCACCGACTGCCTCGACGTAGCGCCGAAGAGTATCAACCTGCGTGCGTTCGATACCGCCGTGCTCAAGGCGAGACACCCTGTTCTGGCTAACTTCGAGGGTCTCCGCGAGTTCAACCTGCGTGAGCCCGAGCGCTTCTCGGAGCTCTCGAAGTTGGTAGGCGCGCACCTCGTCAAGCATGCGGCGTTTGTGCTCGTCGACGGCGGTGCGATCGACGGGACGCTTCGCGAGCAGGTCGTCCAGTGTCTTTGCCATCAGCTCTCGTCCTTCAGCTTCTTCAGGTGATTGTTAAATCGGTTGTCCGCCACGGGAATGTTGTCCAGGTACCACTTCTTCCAGTTGCCTGCCTTGTCGCCGGCGATGAGCAGGATCGCTTTTCGCTTTGGGTCGAAGGCAAACAAGACCCTCAACTCTGAGAGGCCGCCGAAGTTGTGGACCGCTCTCGCTGAGCAACTCGATGGCCCCAACCACCTTCTCATCCGAAATCTGGTCGAGTTCGAGAAGCCATGTTTCGACTAATTCGGTATCCATTTCCCACGCGAGTGCCACAATAAACTTTCTGAGTTATATGATCTGTGAGTTGTAGCGAAACTTGCAAGCTTCGCCTCGTCGAACGCGGCTGCGAAGGCATCCAAGTCGTCGTCGAAGAGGTCCGCGTACGGGTCAAGAGTCATCGCGGCTGACGCAGGTCCAAGCATCCGTTGAATAGCTTTGATGTTGGCGGCGGCAGTGATTGCTAAGGAAGCCGCACTGTGCCGTAAGTCGTGAAGGGTGAGCGTGGGAGGGAACGGTGCATCCGAAGCGCAGGCACGCTTGCGCGCACCGTAGAACCAACCGGCGTTAAGGGTGGGTGTCGGCAGGTATGAGTCACCGTAGCCGAACACGAGCTGCTCTCGCTTCTTGCCTCCACATTATTCCGAGCACGAGAAGACGCAGTGCTCTCTCTGGGTCTCGTAACTGCAACCCTCTCCGCCGACGCGAACGAACGTTGCCCATACGCCGATGAGGATCGAAGGTTCGAGGTCGTGACCGAGCCGGTCGAGGAGTGCGCGGATGACTCCATCGTTGTCTTCGCAGAGGCTAGGCACTGGGAGCAGCCCGCAGCGCCGTCCGTGGAAGCGCTGCTACCGATGGCGAAAAGGATCCCTGCGGCGCCTAATTCGAGAGCGCTAGCAATAGCCTCACCGAAGGGACGACTGGACGCGTCGAGCGGCCGCAACTCTCGATGAAGGTCGATGCCACAGGTATAGCCATCTCCCCGAATGCAACACGGCCGGGCAAAGGTAGCCAGTGGGCTTCGTGGGGAAGGCCTTCGGGCCCTGCTCCTGTGATAGGGACTCTCTGCGCCGCGGCGAGGCCTGCCTCCACGCGTCGAGTGCCCCATCTCCGCCGTCAGCCATGGGAATGGTCTGAACTTCGTCGTCGGCTCTGACCGAGCGCCAGCCTCGGGCGATAGAACCAGAAACTTGGACCGCGGTCGCGGATCCTTACAAACGCGTCAGGGGTGATGACCACCTTCATCGTTGCAGGTTGGGTGTCGAGACTCCGAGGACTGCATTCATCGGCTCCTCGCCGTTCAATAGCCTTCGAATTTGGCCCATGAGCAGCCGGTCAACTCGACCGCTCATCGCACCTGTGTGCCCCCCAACATGCGGCGTAAGGATGGTGTTGGGGGTTCTCCAAAGCGGGTGGTCAGGGGGCAGAGGCTCTGGCTCGGTGACATCAAGTGCCGCCGATATCGCTCCTCTCGTGAGTGCCGTTACAAGCGCGTCTGTGTCGACAACCGCGCCGCGAGACACATTCAGTAGAAGAGCACCTGGCTTCATCGCGGAGATGAAGCCGGTCGAAACGAGTTTTCTCGTCTCTGGGCCTAGAGGCACGGCAACGATGACGATATCCGCCTTCGGAAGTTCGTCGGTGAGCGATTCCATCCCAAGTACCGGTCCTCGCTCATCCTCGCGCGCCGTTCGACCCATTCTTCTGAGTGAGACGTCGAAGGGGGCGAGGCGTCGTTCGATCTCCCCGCCGACGCCACCCACACCGATCAGCAGTACGGTTCTTCCGGCCAGTCCGGGGTATTGGGCATGCGCCCAGGTGGCCGATGCCTGAGCGTTCAGGAGCTGGGGAAGTCCTCGGAGGCTCGCGAGCATCAGTGTGAGGGTGAGTTCGGCGGTGGAGGCCTCGTGAACGTTAACCGCATTGCAAAAGATCGTACCTTCTGGAAGGAAGTCCACAACTCCGTCGTAGCCCAAGGTCTGGGCTTGAACGACGCGCGCAGGCTGACGATGGAGCGCGGCCAGCTTCGACGGAGGCATCATGTATGGCAACACCAGTAGATCGAAGGTCGCCCCGACGGGATCGTCATCGATGTGCCAAGTGGTCAATTCAACCCCCTGCGGAGGCGATGAGAGTCGTTCCCTGAGTCCTTCGTCGGGTAGCGCAACAAGAAGTTCACTGAGCATCCGAGGGCCCTATCTCTTGACTTCTCTTGGCCGGGACTTCGACTTGAGAGAACATTGTGCAGCCTTCACCCCGGCACTAGCCGTTCCGTTGGAGGTGGGGCAGGTATTGGCGCGTCGGCGAGAAGGCGGTCTGGACCAAGGCGCGGAGGGACTCGAGTGTTCCGGTGACGAGGCCGTGCGCGCGGGCCTGCACGAGTATGTTGCCGATGGCGGTCGCCTCGGCGGGGCCCGCGATTACAGGCATCCCCGCGCGGTCGGCGATGAGTTGGCACAACAGTTCGCTCTGCGAACCCCCACCTACGATGTGGATGATCGAGACCTTCTTACCCGACAGCTCCGACGCCGCGTGCACTGCGTCGACAAAAGCGATCGCGAGGCTCTCGATAATGCTCCGGACGAACTCGACTGGGCTCCGGGGAGCCTGCACGCCGTGATCGCGGCACCACTCCGCTATGCGTGCAGGCATATCACCCGGAGCCTGGAATGTGGGGTCATCCGCGGTGAACACCGAGACCGGTGTTGTGAGGGCGGATGCCGCGGCCAGCAGACCGGGAAGCTCCACTGTCGGATCCGTTCGCTGCCAGTCGCGCAAAGACTCGCTCAGAATCCAGAGGCCCATGACGTTGTGCAGGAACCGCACCCGCCCGTCGACGCCGCCCTCGTTGGTGAAGTTCGCAGCGCGCGAGGCCTCCGTGAGCACCGGGGATTCGAGTTCGACTCCGACGAGGCCCCACGATCCGCACGAGATGTAGGCGAAGTCGGGGGCGGTGGCAGGAACCGCGACGACCGCCGACGCGGTGTCGTGCGATGCGACAGTCGTGACGATCATCGGGCTGACCACGTCGACCTCGGGGCGAAGCGTGCCGAGCGCGGTTCCTGGTTCAACGAGCTCGGGAAACACGGCGCGCGGCAATCCCAAGCGCCCGATGAGGGAGTGGTCCCAGTCGCCCGTAGCGACCGACAGGAGGCCCGTTGTTGACGCGTTGGTCTGCTCGGCGAACTGCCGCCCCGCGAGCCAGTAGTTGATCAGGTCCGGGATTAGCAGGAACCCGTCGGCAAGGTCGAGCGTTCCAGCCTCGCGGTCAGCAGCGAGCTGGTAGAGGGTGTTGAACGAGAGGTACTGCAGGCCGTTGGCGGCGTACAACTCCGCGGGACTAACGAGGGCGTGTGTCGCCTCGACGGCCGGGAAGTTGCGCTCGTCGCGGTAGTGGTACGGGGTTCCGAGCATCCGGCCGCTGCGCATGAGGGCGTAGTCGACTGCCCACGAGTCGACCGCCACGCTCGCGATCGACGGGTCTTCCCGCACCGCCGCGCCGAGACCGGCGACCACGTTGCGGTACAGCTCAAGGATGTTCCAGTGCAGGCCATCAATCGTGCGCACCGGCGTATTGGGGAAGCGCGCGACCGGGCGCACGCTCAGTTCGTTGTGGCCGACGTGCCCCAGCATGACCCGGCCGCTCGTTGCGCCCAAGTCGATGGCTGCCACTGCCGCGCTCACCGCAGGAACGCGGCCGCCACGCCCGCGTCGACCGGGATGTGGAGGCCTGTCGTGTGCGACAGGTCGGGGCCGGTGAGCACGGATACGGCGTTGGCGACATTCTCCGGCAGCACCTCGCGCTTTAGAATCGTGCGCTGCGCGTAGAACTTGCCCAAGTCTGCTTCCTCGATGCCGTAGGTCTTGGCGCGGTTGGCGCCCCAGCCCGCGGCGAATATGCCGGAGCCGCGCACGACACCGTCGGGGTTGATGCCGTTGACCTTGATGCCGTGCTCACCGAGTTCGACCGCGAGCAGTCGCACTTGGTGGGCCTGGTCAGCCTTAGTCGCCGAGTACGCGATGTTGTTCGGACCGGCGAACACGGAGTTCTTCGACGAGATGTAGATGACGTCGCCGCCCATCTGCTGTTCGATAAGCACCGGCGCGGTGGCCTTCGAGACGAGGAACGAGCCCTTGGCCATAATGTCGTGCTGCAAGTCCCAGTCCTGTTCGGTGGTCTCCAGCAGGGGCCTAGAGAGCGAGACTCCCGCGTTGTTGACGATGATGTCGAGCCCGCCGAACGCGAGCAGGGCGTCCTGCACCATGGTTTCGATCGCCGCGGCATCGGTCACGTTAACCTGCAGGCCGATCGCCACATCAGCGTTACCAATCTCGGCGGCGGCGGCCTGCGCCTTGGCAAGGTCAAGGTCGGCGATGACGACGCACGCGCCATCGGCCGCCAAGCGAGTAGCGATGGCTTTGCCGATGCCGGAGGCGGCTCCGGTGACGAGGGCGATGCGTGTTGCGTGCGACTTCGGCCGGGGCATCCGGGCAAGCTTCGCCTCCTCCAGCGCCCAGTATTCGATGCGGAACTTCTCCGCGTCGCTGATGGGGCTGTAGGTCGAGATCGCCTCCGCGCCGCGCATGACGTTGATAGCGTTGACGTAAAACTCTCCGGCAACCCGCGCGGTCTGCTTGTTCGCGCCGTAGCTGAACATGCCAACACCGGGCACGAGCACGATGAGCGGGTCAGCACCACGCATAGCTGGCGAATCCGAGACGGCGTGCTTTTTGTAGTATGCCGTGTAGTCCTTCCGGTAGGCCTCGTGCAGCTGCTTGAGGCGCTCCTTGGACTTCTCGACCGGGGAATTCGGGGGCAGGTCGAGCAACATGGGCTTGACCTTCGTTCGAAGGAAGTGATCGGGGCAGCTCGTGCCGAGAGCTGCCAGCTTGGCGGCGTTCGCCGAAGCCAGGAAGTCGAGCACGACGTCAGAGTCGGTGAAGTGGCCGACCATCGGGCGGTCATGCGAGGCCATTCCGCGGAGCGTCGCGGCGAGCGCTGCGGCCTTCGCGCGGCGCGCGGCCACCGGCAGCGCAGCGTTCTTCGGCACGATCTTCCCGAACGGAGCCTTCTTGCCGTGCACGGCGATGTAATCCTCCGCGGTCTTGATCATCCAGAGGCTATTCGCCTCCACCTCATCGCTGGTATCGCCCCACGCGGTGATACCGTGGCCACCGAGAATGCAGCCGATCGCCTGCGGGTTAGCCCCTCTGAGAGCGGCGACATCAAGACCGAGCTGCCAACCGGGGCGACGCCACGGCACCCACACCACGTTTTCGCCGAACGCTTTCGCCGTGAGCTTCTCACCATCAGTGGCCGTCGCAAACGCGATACCGGAATCCGGATGCAGGTGGTCAACGTGTGTCGCATCAACCAACCCGTGCATCGCCGTGTCAATGGAGGGTGCAGCCCCACCCTTGCCGTGCAGCGCGTAGTCCAACGCGGCGACCATCTCGTCTTCGCGGTCGACGCCGGGGTAGACGCCCACGAGGGACCGCAGGCGGTCCATTCGCAGAACCGCGAGGCCCGACTCGGTGAGGGTGCCGAGGTCGCCACCGGACCCCTTGACCCACAGCAACTCGACGGGCTGGCCCGTGACAGGGTCGATCTCGGTGCCCTTGGCCGAAGTATTGCCGCCGGCGTAGTTGGTCACACGCTGATCGGAGCCCAGACGGTTGGAGCGCGCGATTAACTCGGATTCGGCAGATTTCTTCATAGAGTCCCCTGTACGCATTTGTTACCTTCTCATAAGGTAACAGCATGCGGAGCGCGGGGTCAACGCAATTCGACCAGCTCCCGATACGGGTCTAGGCGCGCGTCCGGGGGGTCGAGTTCTGTGACGAGTAAATCGATGTCGTACCAGTCGATTCCGCGACCTACGGCGCGTTCGCCTAGTTTGGACGAGTCCACCAGCAGTACGACTTCACTTGCCACCCGAGCAAAATCCATCTTCACCTGGGCCTCCGCGAGTGAGACCTCACTTGTGCCGAAGTCGGGGTCGATAGCGGTCGCGGACATGAAGAAACACCCGTAAGAAAGACTTTGGGCCGCACGTGCAGCGACGGGGCCGACGAAGCTTCCCGTCCTCTCATCAAGGTCGCCCCCGATGAGGATCGAGCGGACTCCGGGTCTGCGGCGCGCAGCGTTGGCGTTCTCGACCGAATTGGTCGCCACCACGAGTCCCTCTCCACCCTCAATGAGCGCGATCAGGGCGGCCGACGTGCTCGAAGCATCCAGCGCGACTGCACCGGTCGCGGGGACAAACTCCTTCGCCTTGTGGGCGATTAGGGTCTTCATGGCGCCGTGACTGGCCATTCTCTCTCTGAAGGATTGGGGGAGCATCGCAGGAACGGCACCGCCGCGAACCCGCCGCACTAGGCCCTCGGTCTCAAGGCCGAGAAGATCACGACGCACGGTCATCACCGACACTCCGAGCTCGCTCGCTATCGAATCCAATCGAAGGGCGCCATCGCGTTCGAGCCGCGCGATAAGAAAGTCGCGACGTTCTACGCTCAGTAGCATCGGCATTGAGCCTCCTCCAATAAGGGAAAGCGTACCTTCGGTTCCGCTCTCCATCCCTTGCGCTGGAACGTGCCGCGGTCCGTCCCCCGCGACGGGCCGGGTACGGCCGTCCGCCGCAGCAAAACCGGCAGGTCCGGGTGACGGTCGGCTAGCGCAGGCAAGGTGCGCCGAGACCACGATGTTCACCCTGAGGAATCAACCAGGTCCGCCGATGGGGCAGCATCTGTTGTGTGAGTGAACTATTGGTGCTTCCTCTTCCACTGCCACAGAAATGATCGCCGACCGCGTCCGCCGACTTGGCCTCGGGCGCAGGTCGCGCCGAGTAGTCGGCGGCGAGATCCGCGCGCAACGCTGCGCTCAGTGCGATGATTACTCGCCTCACAAAATGACTATCGACTCTTTGCCCGACGGGTACCACCCTAGGTTGACGGATCATCAGATCGGTTCGATTGAACGGAAAGCGTTCGCCTTGCCGGCGACGATCGGCAAGCGCCTTTTCAGGGTTGGGGATCCCCGCAGCACTGCGATGTCTACGGGCCACATCAAGCACCTCATTGGGGCCGAGGGGATTGAGAGCGTAAGGGCGCGCACTGTCTAGATGTCCGTGAAATGAAGCTCGAGTCGCATCGACGCGGTTGCGCCACTTGCTAGATGCGGTAGATCGCCTGAGGCCCGCGCATGCACGCGGCCTTCCAAGGATCGCGTGTTTGTGGGCTCCAGGGCCAACACATAGCGGCGTCGCTGGTTCAGACGCCACGTATTTAGCCAAGGAAGTGAGTCACCGGAATAGCTCAAAGACACGCCCATGCCCAGTCGACGGTTTCGCACAGTCACTGGCTCTGTACCGGAATGGGGGGAAGACTGGCTCTGGCTCTGGCTCTGGTGCTGGCTCTGGTGCTGGATGTGATCCGTCTCAATCTCGCCCATAGTGAAAGACACATCGGCATCGGTCGGGATATGGACCTCGGTACCAGTATCGAGAAGAGGCCACCCGAGGTTCACGTGATACAAAACCATCCAGCTGACAGCGTCTGGGCCATCGTTGTGGACTGTGTCTTCGAGGACTATGGTCGACCCTCCAATCGGCACCGTGATGCGACGCACAAGACTCAGCGTGTCACCGAAAGCCGTTGCTTGCCTCACCTCGCCCTCCACCACAATGACATCCGGGCCCACCATCGTTCGAGTGATCGTCGCGGGCTGCGCCCCGATCCGTCCGTGGGTGCCAAATTCTTCATCGCCGTCACGCCCGGCCAGGCCAAAGCTGTCTAGGCCGACGGTGGATAGGAGGCCGCCTCCCCATGTTCGTACCCAACCATCGGCGGCGGGCTCAGCGAGCCCCGGCGCAGCGAATCCCGTTGGCGAGAGCCATGCCACACCAACACCGCGGTACGTCACCCGCCCAATATCAAGGGCACGATCAGGATGAATCTCGACTTCGAGTGCCCCGCCAGACACTAGACGTAGCAGTCTCGCCCCGCGCGACGGGCCGTCATCGGAGATCAACCGGTCGAGTCGAACGACCTGCCCAAGGTCACCCACGCGCTCACGAACGCTATCTGAGTTGAGGCCGTAGATGCTCATACGAGGCGGTGGCGAAGTTCGGTCCCGGCAAGGTGGCGGGCCAATTCTGCGGCGACAATAAAGGCGGCTCGCTGGGCGACTTGCTGGCTGGCGCCAGCGATATGAGGTGTCAACACTATGTTCGCTCCAGTTCCGAGGAGATTGAAGAGCCCATGCCCGAAGTCGACAGGCTCATCAGGGAAAACGTCAAAAGCGGCCCCGGCAAGCTGGCCAGAGTCGAGCGCGGATACGACCGCATCGTAGTCGACTATAGGGCCCCGAGCGGCGTTGATCAGGAAACTGCCGCGGGGCATTGCTGCGATCCGAGACGCTGAGACGATTCCCTGTGTTTCCGTAGTCAGGCGTGCGTGAACCGTGAGAATGTCGCTGCGTTTGAACAACTCATCAACATCATCGATTTGAGTGGCTCCGGGCGTGAGGGTGGAAGGGTCGACAAACGGGTCGTACACGAGCACCGTCGCGCCCATCGCGGCCATAATCCGCGCGACAGTGCGCCCAACTGCTCCGTAGCCAAGCATGCCGACCGTTGAGCCGTCGATTTCGAAGCCCGCTCGGTCAAAGCGATACAGTTCACCCTGCCAACGATGTGCTTTCAGCCCAGTATGTGCTGCGGGAATCCCCCGGGTCACGGCGAGCATGAGACCGACGGTCATCTCCGCGGTTGCGATCGCATTTCGTCCCGGAGCATTGACGACCACGATCCCATGTTCACGAGCCGCGTGTAAATTCACGTTCAGAGGGCCGCCGCGTGAAACCCCAACAAACTTCAATTCGCGAGAGTTTTCAAGGACGCGACGCGATACCGGGGCCAACTGGGTGACAAGGTAAGAACAGCCAGCCAATGCCTCAATGAGTTGTTCCTCGGTGCCTGACGCCTCACGCACCTCGGCGACGTCACCAAAGGGCACATCTGGCCATGTGAGCTCGAGCTCACGTACTTCCGCGCTCGGCACGGCCATTCGTACTGCGTCGGCGAACAAGGTGGGCAGTATAAAACCATCGCCGGCCGCGAGGACACTGGGTGCTTCCATAAATATGTCCTTTCGTAGATTCTTTTAGGCGGTCTCTGCTTTGTTGAGGCGGATATAACTGCGGACTGAACTGTGAAAGGTAGGACGTCTGAGCGTCACCCCATCACCAACCCGCCACCCACCTGCAGAGCAGCTCCTGTGATGTAAGAAGCCTCGGGCGATGTGAGATACCCCACCGCTGAGGCAAGTTCTTCGGGCCTTCCGAGGCGGCCCAAGGGCGTCTGCTCCACCCACTCCAGAAATCGCGCGTCATCTGAGTGATCGGTGACCATCTCGCTCTCGATCCGTCCGGGAACCACTGCATTGACGGTGATGCTAGATGGGCCGAGCTCGCGAGCTAAGGAAAAAGTGAAGCCAAGCAGGCCAGCCTTCGCCGCCGCGTAGTGGGCCCGACCAATCGAACCGCGGTAAGCCGCCTGCGAGGAAATATTGACGATCCGTCCGGCGCCCGCAGCAATCATTCCTGGAATGACGGCTCGGGCCAGGCGGAATGCGCTCGATAGGTTGATGTCCACCAGCCCGTCCCACTGGAGGTCCGTCATCTCTGCGACAACGGCTTGAGTCATTACTCCTGCGTTATTGACAAGGATCGTGGGGCTCGACCACCTGCCGCTGGCCGCGGCCAGCAAAGTCTGCGCTGCTTGCCGATCGGAGAGGTCGGCGCGGATTAGCTCGACGTTTTCGTTGCCCAGCTCTTCTGCGAGTGCCCGCGCTGCCTGCTCGCCGGAACGGTAACCAATCACAACCCGGCACCCTCTCCGCACAAGCTCTCGAGTGATAGCGCTTCCCATCGCGCCTGCACCACCGGTCACAATGGCCACTTCAGAGAGCCCTCTCACGTCGGTCAACTGAAGCCCCTTCGCGGAAGGATCGTCTGCACGCTGTCGATGGCCGAAAGGTAAGACGCGAACCCCTGGTCGTAGGTCGCCCGCAGAGCCGGGTTTTCAGCTGGCTCAAAGCGGTGGTCCACACGATTGGTCCCTGCTCCAAAATCTTCTAGTGTCGTAACCGCGCCGACGCCAACCGCAGCGATAACGGCAGCTCCAAAGGCGGCGCCCGTGGGGGACACCATCCGCACCACTGGAATACCCGTGATGTCGGCCTTGATTTGACACCATAGGTCGCTCTTCGTTGGGGCGCCCGTCGATCGAAGTTCCGTCGGCTCAACGCCGAGTGTCGCCGCGATCGACAGGTTGTGTCTCAGCGCATAGGCAGTGCCTTCCAGTACCGCGCGAACGAGGTGTCCGATACCAGTACCTAGAGTTAGCCCCGCGAACAAGCCGCGACGATCCGTGTCCCAAAGCGGCGACCTTTCTCCGAGCATATGCGGCACGAAGAGAACGCCCTCAGCTCCCGCCACGACTTGCTCCGCCCGGGCAATGAAGGTGGGGTAGTCCTCGCTGGGCGCTGTCAGGCTCCGCAACCACCGCAGGCTCGCTCCTGAAGCAACAACCGCTGCGAGGTGGTGCCAAGAAACACCGTCCGGTGATGACATTGAGATGAAGGCCGGATGTGGAGCGGGCATCGCCGAAGGCATTACTAGCACGCTCGATGTTCCCGCCATTTCGACCGCGGAACCCTCTTGGTGCACGCCCGTCTCGACCGCAGCCGCGGCGCTGTCCACGGTTCCTGCGACTACAGGCACGCCGACTGGCAGGCCTGTCACCAAGGCCGCTTCGGCGGTAATGGTGCCAATCACGGCGGTTGCCGGATATAAATTGGGTAACTGGGATGCGGTGATGCCTATCTCATTTAGCGCAGTCTCGTCCCACTCGGACGCGCCCGGAGCGCGCAAGGCAAGCAGGCTCGCGTGTTGCTCGTCCAAACTAAGAACCCCTGTAAGTTGCGCGGCAATGTAGCCGTTGATCTGAACAAACGATGCCGTCCGAGTGAGCGTGTCCGGCTCTTCATCTCTCAACCATGCGATCTTCGATGCCAAATAGAGCGCGTCTGCGCGATTGCCTCTGGCCGCTATGTAGCCGTCACCCGAATGCGCGGCCTCGAGCTTTTCGGCCTGCAGGGTGGCACGCCGGTCCATCCAAATTAATGCCGGACGAATTACCCGACCTCCCGAGTCGAGCGCGATGAGCGTTGGCGCCTGTGAGCTCACAGCAATTCCCGCCAACGATTCGAAGCCCGCAGTCTCGCCGAGTTCACGTACGGTTGAAACCACTCCGGCCCACCAATCCGCCGGATCTTGCTCAACGTGCCCCGGCTGAAGGTAGGTCGTGGGGTGTTCGCGTGTCGCAAGCGCAATGACCGTCGCGTCAAGGGCTACAAGCGCTGATGTAACTCCGGATGTGCCAATGTCGATGCCGAGGAATGTCGCGGTCATATCATCTCAACTCGACAGAGGACGCTTCGTAGCGCCGCGTCTCGCGGGCCGAGCTCGGTCCCGAGAAAGTCAATGTCGACACTCAGGGCCCGTGCCTCCGATGATTCGCCGAGATTTGTTGAGTCACCCGCTCCCATCCGCGATTTTGACGGAATAGGGAACAACCGCTTGATCTCCGCTCCCTCAGTTGTCGCGACCATGAGCCCGAACTCGTGATGGATTCGGGTTGGGAGGGAAAGAAGATCGAGCGAAGACGATTTGCTCGATCGTTTCGGCAAGTGGTTCCTCAGCACCTGCGGCTTCAGACACCTCTGCCACGTCGCCAAAAGGTAAATCGGGACAAGTGAACTCGCGCTCACGTACGGCGGTGCCCGGCGATGACGACCGCACCGCATTGGCGAACAAGGCGGGGAGTAGGAAATCATCGTCGGCTGCGAGGACAGTGGGTGCGCGCATTCACATGTCCTTTTCTGGCTTCTTCTTGACGTTCTCGACCGTTGTGATGTCGGTCGTCGCCACCGATAGTTCGGCCGGGTCAGGGCGACGCAGGCGAAACATTTCAGGGAGTTTGAAAGTGCCTCGCCGTTGCTGGATGAGCACGGCGATTATCAGTAGGAGGCCCTGCGGTACTGGTTGGTAGAGAGCGCTCACGTTGAGCAGTAGGAGCCCGTTCTGCAGAATACCGAGGATGATCACGCCCAGCACAGTGCCGAAGATCGTACCTACTCCGCCGGTCAGTGCAGCGCCACCGAGGACGACGGCGGTGATGGACTGAAGCGCAAGATCGGGGGCGCCCGAAGCCGCAACACCAGCACCTTGTTTCGCCGTCAGGATTACACCGGCGAGACCGCCGATGAATCCGACAAGAGTGTAGATGCCGAAGATGTACCGATTTACGTTCAGACCCGCGAGTCGCGCGGCAACTGGATTTCCACCGACCGCGTAGGTGTTGCGGCCGAAAACGGTGAATCGCATGAAGAGGGCGAACAACACAATCGCGACCAAGAGGATAACGACAGGTAATGGCACGCCAACGATGCGAGATGAATTCAGGCCCGCAAGTAGATCGTTGATAACAGCGGTGGACCTGCCCTGTGTGACGATGAAAGTAGCGCCCTGGAATGCGGTAAATGTGCCTAACGTTGCTATGAGCGGACTCACCCTGCCGAACGTGATGACGGCGGCGTTGAACATCCCGCCGAGCGTTCCCACTGCGAGAGCAATCACGATTGAGAGAGCTCCTGAAGCATCACCGGGCACGTTCGCCGCGATGAGTGCGCACACCACGCTTGAAAGCCCGACGTTGGACCCGATGGAGATGTCGATACCTCCCGTCAGGATCACCAGAGTCTGCGGCAGAGCGCAAAGGCCAATCAGAACAGAAGCGAGAGCGATGTTGACGAGGTTGCCCGGGGTAAGGAAGGTGGTTGGTCGCAGAATCGTCATGACGACAATCAATAAGACGATCGCGACTATCAGACTAAAATTAGTCGATCGCATCAACGCTGCGGTTGTGCTCGCAATGCGGGCGCGCCGATCAAGTCCCTTTGCATTGCCGTTGTCAGACATCCGTCTCCTTACTTAACACCAAGAGCGAGCCGCAACAGGGTCTCCTCGTCGGCTGCTTCTCGCGGGACTTCCTGCACGATCCGGCCCTCGCGCATCACCAGGATGCGGTCCGCTAGACCCAACAGTTCTAGTAGCTCAGACGAAATGAGCAGCACGGCCATACCGGCCTCGGTCAGCTCGTTGATCAGTTGGTAAATCTCCGCCTTAGCTCCGACGTCAATTCCGCGGGTGGGCTCATCGAGGATAAGGACTTTGGGGTTGCGGGCAAGCCAGCGGGCCAGCAATACCTTTTGCTGGTTGCCGCCACTGAGCGTGCGGACTGGAGCCTGCAACGAGCGGGCCTTCACACGCATTCGCATGGTCATCTTCGATACGACCGCATGCTCGGCTTTCGCATCGATTACGTACCAGCGAGACAGCGCGCGTAGCACTGTGAGACTCACGTTGTCACTCACGCTGCGATCCAGGAACAGGCCTTGGCCCTTTCTGTCCTCGGGCGCAAGTCCGATGCCGCGGAAGATGGCCGCCTTAGGAGACCGAATGCGACGGCGAATACCTTGGACCTCGATCGTTCCTGACAGGATTCGATCTACTCCGTAGAGAGCCCGCGCTACCTCCGAGCGCCCGGCGCCGATTAGTCCAGACAAACCAACAATCTCACCAGCACGTACCTCGAGACTGATGTCGTGAACGCTATCGGTCGTGACTCCCCCCATGCGCACCGCCACGTCACCCCTGGTCGCAGTCCTCGGTGGGAACATGCGAGATAGCGGCCGGCCCACCATCAGGCGGATCATCTCGTCCGCGCTGAGCTGAGACGTCGGAGCGCTCCTGACGAGTTCGCCATCACGCAAGATTGCGACGCGCTGGCACAGTTGTTCTATCTCGCTCATCCGATGGGAGACGTAAATGATCGCGGTTCCATTTGCGCGCAGTTTTTCGATTAGTGCCCAGAGGCGCTGAGACTCGTCCTCTGCAAGAGAAGAAGTCGGCTCGTCGAGACACAGCACACGAGCATCCGATCGGACAGCCTTGAGGATCTCGATGCACTGGCGCTGCGCTGGGCTGCAATCACTGACGATCGCGGTTGGTGAAATTGTGCCGGTGAACCCGTGTTCCTCAATCAGGTGGCGGGCGGTGTCGACAACTTCGCGCGGACGAACTGTTAGGGCGTGGTGCGGGAGATTACCGAGAGAAAGATTCTCGGCGACAGTTAGGTAGGGAACCAACTCGGGTTCTTGATAGACGACGTGAATACCGAGCCGATGTGCATCGGCAGGCGACTTCAAGGTTGTTTGCTCGCCGTCAATGAACAATTGCCCCGCGTCAGGCTGGTAATCGCCAGAGAGTATACGAAGGAGCGTGGACTTGCCCGCACCATTCTCGCCGAGCAAGCCCAGCACTTCGCCAGAGTTGAAGCTCAGCGAGATGTCTTCAAGCGCGCGAACCGGTCCAAAGCTTTTGGATATACCCCGGAGCACAAGGGCGGGCACAAAAGCGCCCGCCCTTGATCCGCTTGGAGCGGAATTGCTCATTAGCAGCCGAAATCTGCCTGATTGTCGCGATCGATGACGGGCCCAGGAACAGCCTGCTGCGCCGGCATCTCAGTGCCATCCTTCAGCAAGGCATACAGGGTTTCGAACGCGAAACTACCGCTTGCTTCGAAGGACACGAAGTTGGCCGCTGCAAAGCCGTTATCTTTCGCCAGTTCGGTACACGCGAGCGAGCCGTCCATGCCAAACCCGAACGAGTTTTCGGCAGTGACGCCAACAGACTCCAGCGCGCGCAGAGCGCCGGCGACGCCGTCGTCGTTGCAGCTCGTGATGTACCAGTCAGTGATGCCCGGGTTCTGAGTAATCGTGGCACTCATCGCAGTTACAGCGGTCTGCAAGGTCCCATCGTGCGGCACGTCCAAGAACGTGGACTTGTCTAGTCCGCCCCCAGCCTCGAACGTGTCTTTCGCGCTATCAGTGCGCTCCGTGCAGGCGCTGATGCTGTCCTGGCTGACGACTACGAAAGCGGCGGTTGCGGGTGTCGCTGAAGAATCATCGTCAATGGCGGTGAGAAGTTGCTCGCCCGCCTGCTTGCCGAGTGCGGCGCCGTCAAGGCCAACGAAGGGCGTGGGGTTGCCCGCCGTGTCTGAGATTGGATCGAAGAGGGCAAGTACCGGAATACCGGCGTCCGCCGCAAGCTGCATGACCTGTGGGCCAAGAGCTTGATCGGGCACCACGATGACGATCCCGTCCACCCCACTGGAAATCATTTGTTGGAGGGTACTGATTGCCAACGACGTGTCTTGTTTGACGTCGGCAGTGAGCAACTCAACCCCAGCAGCGTCCGCCGCTTCTTGCGCCCCTGCTACCAGCGAGACTGCGAACGGGTCCGTGCCGCGCTTCACTATGTACCCAATGGTGATGTCACCCTCAACGGGCTCACCATCGTCGGTAGGGGTCGTTGCGGCATTCGTACAACCGCTCAAAATGAGAGCGGCGAGTGCGCCGCCCGCGAGAGCGGTGATAAACCTCTTCTTCATGACCTTCTCCTCTTTGAGATGCGATAAATAGGGAACTGTGCGGTTCGAAGCGGGATCTTCGTGTTCCTGCCACGCCGCACGACTCGCCGGATGGCGTTAGGCCGACGTTAGCACGCTCGATACTAAATGTGAAGATAACATTCTAAAACATTCACATGGGTGACTCGGGCATAGTCGATCGAAATGGTATCGTTTCCACGCTTTAAAGAAAAGCAAGGGGGCCAAGGTGGAATGGTCGCTTGGCGCGGGCCTACGGTCCCGCAGCATTGTTGTGACAGGCGCGGGCGGAGGAATCGGAGCGGAAGTCGCTCAAGCTCTAGCCGAATCGGGCGCACACGTTACCGCGGTCGATTTGAGCGCGAAGAACCTGCAGCAGGCACTCGGACACCTCGATCCCAGCTCGGTCACGCTCTTCGCCGGGGACTTGCGCGAGCATGAGTCGCATGCGGCGATTATTGCCGCGGCTCAGAATTTCGCACCCCTCTACGGCCTTGTCAACTGCGCGGCGGTGCTCCGACGCCGCACAGACGTGCGCGAGGTGACCGAAGACGACTGGGACTACCAGCACGATATTAACCTTAAAGCGGCGTTCTTTCTCTGCCGCGCGACGGCCGAGACCATGCGTGAGGCTGGCACCCGAGGCCGCATCGTAACGTTCGCCTCTCAGGGCTGGTGGACTGGTGGCTTCGGCGGTTCTGTCGCCTATGCCGCTACGAAGGGCGGCGTTGTCTCGATGACGCGCGGTCTCGCACGTACCTATGGGCCAGCGGGTATAACGATTAACAGTGTCGCGCCGGGTCAGGCCCGCACTGACATGCTGCTCGCGGACCTGGATCAGACCGTGCTCGACCGGATGATCGCAGCGTGCTCGACGTGGAAAGCATTTGGGTCGCGATCGAGAAGCACACCTGGTGGTGGGGATGGCGCGGCGGCATCGCCGCCGACGCCATCGCGGCGATCGACATCGCCCTGTGGGATGCGAAGGGTAAGACCCTCGGCACGAGCGTGCTCGATCTCCTTGGCGGCCCCGTGCACGAGCGATTGCCCGCACTTGCCTCGTGCCACGCGTTCAAACCCGATATCGGTGACCTCGTAGCGGATATGGGTGCGTGGGTCGCCGAGGGCTACTGCGGCGTCAAAGTGGGCTTCGGCAAGCATGGCAACGCCCACCTCGGGTACGAGCACGGGCGCGACGTGGAGTTCGTCCGTCGCCTCCGTGAGGCTATCGGCCCGGATGCCGAACTCATGGTCGACCTAGGCGTCTCCGTCTACTGGGACCCGTCCACAGCTATCCGCCGAGTAAAGGCGTTCGAAGAGCACGGACTGACCTGGATCGAGGAGCCGCTAGGCCCGCGGGACCCGGAAGGGTACGCGCGCCTGCGCGGCGCCGTGGACACCCTCTTGGCGTGGGGTGAGCGGGAATGGGACGTTTGCGCTATCGACGAGGCGCTCGCAACAGGCTGCGTCGATGTGCTCGGGGTCGACCCGGGGCGAGTCTACGGTCTTACGGGCTTCCGAAAGATCGGGGCCCGAATCGAGATCGCAGGCAAGCAGCTCAATGCCCACGCTTGGTCGAGCGCGATCACGACGGCGGCGAGCCTTGCTGGCTCGTTCGCATCCACTGCGTCGCGTCGCTTCGAGATCAAGCCACTGGTGAACCCCATGCAGAATGATCTCGTCGTCACACCGTTCGGTCATGCCGAGGGCTGGGTTACACCGCCTACCGGGCCAAGTCTCGGCATTGAGGTTATTGAGGATGTGGTTGAGCACTACCGCGTCGCCAAGTACGCAAACTCTTGACACAACCCGAGCGAACCAACAAGCTTGGAAACGATTCTATGAGAGTGAGCGTAAGTGGCTAGGTTAAGGATGCGGCAGGCCATCGCCGCCGCAATCGCGGATGAGATGGCTGCAGATGACCATGTCATCCTCCTGGGGGAGGATGTCGCGGAAGCCGAGGGAGTGTTCAAGACCTCCGAGGGGCTGCTTGAGCGATTCGGGCCCGAGCGCGTGCGCGACACCCCGATCGCAGAGATGGGATTCATCGGGCTCGCTGTTGGGGTCGCAGCGGCCGGTTACCGTCCGGTCGTCGAGATCATGTTCGGCGAGTTCATGGGCGTCGCGCTCGACCAGCTGTCCACTCAGGCCGCGAAGATGCGGTACCTGTCACGGGGCGAGTTCACGAGCCCTATGGTTGTGCGGATGTCAGTCGGGCCTGGGCTCGGCTTCGGCGCGCAGCACTCCCAGACGCTCGAGACCTGGTTCGCAAACACGCCGGGGTTGAAGGTCGTCCAGCCGTCCGGAGCGCAGAGCGCCTACGGTCTGCTGCGCGCAGCGATCCAAGACGACGATCCGGTAGTGTTCCTCGAGCCGCGCATCCTCTACGGCGAGCGTGAGGAGGTCGACACTTCCACCTACCTCGACTACGAGATCGGAAAGGCCCGCACCGCCGTCTCTGGCACCGACGTCACCCTCGTCGCTCTTGGCCAGGCCGTGCCTATCGCGATCGCTGCAGCGCAGGCGTCGTCGGTGAGCGTCGAAGTCATCGACCTCGGCTCGATTAGCCCGTGGGATGCGGATGCGGTGGCTGCTTCCGTCGAGCGCACCGGCCGCCTCGTTATAGTCGAGGCCAACCCTTACAGCGGCGGCTGGGGTGCAGAAATCGTCGCCGAGGTCGGCTCGCGCTGCTTCGGCAAACTAGTCGCACCCGCACATCGCATCACCTGCCCCGACGTGCCTGTGCCGTACTCGGCGACGCTCGAGGAAAGGTACATACCGACCGCCGAGTCGGTCACCGACCAGATCGCGCATCTCGTCGGGAGTGGCACCCTGCCGGAGCCGTGGTGGAAGAAGGAGAAGCGATGACCGAGACCGCGACTGCCACAAGACCGCTCGAGCGCCGAAAGGAGCTCAGTGATCCGCTGATGCGTCACCGCCGCATGATCGAGATCCGCCACGCCGAGGACATCATCAAGGAGCTGTTCGCCTCAGGACTCATTGCAGGCTCCACCCACACATGCCAGGGCCAGGAGGCCGTGTCCGTCGGCATCGCGAGCGTCATTCGCCCCACTGATTTGGTCGGCTGCACCTACCGAGGGCACGGCCACGCGCTCGCGCTTGGCATCGAGCCGGTGTCTGTCATCGCCGAGATCCTTGGACGCCAGGGCGGCACCACGGGTGGCGTCGGCGGATCGATGCACCTCTCTAGCAAGGAAGTCGGACTCATGCCCACCACTGCCATCATTGGCGCGGGCATCCCGATCTCGGCGGGTGCGGCCTGGGCGGCTCAGCTCAGCGGCACCGACGACATCGCAATCTCGCTGTTCGGTGACGGAGCGAGCAACATTGGGGCGTTCCACGAGGGAATCAACATCGCCGCAGTCTGGAAGTTGCCCGTCGTGTTCATCTGCGAGAACAACCTCTACGGGGAGTACAGCCGCATCGACTCGACGACCGCCGTGGAAGACATCGCAGATCGCGCTTCGTCGTATGGCATCCCGGGTGTAGTCGTGGATGGCCAAGACATCGACGTCGTGATGGCCGCGGTCACCACCGCCGTTGACCGCGCGCGCGCCGGTGACGGCCCGACCCTCATCGAAATGAAGACCTACCGGTATGCCGGCCACTCGCGGTCAGATCCGGCCACATACCGGCCCGCCGGGGAGCTTGACGAGTGGCTGCTGCGTGACCCGATCACGCTCCATGCTGAGAAGCTCATGGCCGACGGGCTCGCCACGCAGGCGGAGCTCGAGGCGATGGATGCCGAGGTCGTAGCGTCCGTCGAACAGGCCGTCGAGAACGCGAAGATGAGCCCGGTCGCCGAGATTGCCGACATGTTCGCTCACGTGACAGCAGGGAAGGGACGCTAGTGCTGCACAGGATCGAGTTGCACAAGATCGCGGAGACTACGGATGTTGTCGTCATCGACCGATGGAACGTCAGGGTGGGTGATGTAGTGGAGGCGAACCAGTCGCTCGCGTCGCTCGAGACCGACAAGGTGACGGTAGACTTCACGAGTCCGATGGCAGGTACGGTCACTGAACTGCTCATCGCGGAGGGCGACGAAGCCCGCACGGGTGAGCAAATGCTGGTCATCGAGGCGTAGACGTTACCCAGCGTTGGGGTCGAGGTAGGCGACACCTTACCAAGTCAGAAGGGCGTCTGCGATGGTTGCCAAGTCGACGAGCATCACGATTCGCGATGTCGCTAGACGCGCCAACGTCGCGCTGTCGTCGGTGTCCCGCGTGCTCAATGGCCATCCAGCGGTGAGCGAGACGCTGCGCCAGCGCGTACTCAGTGCCGTGGCAGAACTGGACTACCAGCCCGACTTCACGGCTACCAATCTCCGCCGCGGGTCCACCATGACGATCGGGTTTTTGGTGCGCGACATCGCGAGCCCACTGTTCTCCGACATGGTCAAGGCCGCGGAGGCTATGGTCGGCAAGTTCGGCTACTCAGTGGTGCTAATGAACTCCGGGGGGAACCCTAGCCGCGAGGCCGCGCACATCCGGACGCTCGCACGCAGCCGCGTCGACGGCATCATCCTCAGTCTCAGCAGCGAGAGCGACCGGGACATTGTCGCCGCGCTAAAGACCTTGCGCGCGCCCGTCGTGCTAATTGACCGCGCGATCGGCGATGTCGAGTCGAGTTCGGTGATCTCGGACCACTTCTCGGGCCTTTGCGCCGCGACCAAGTACCTCGCCGACCTCGGCCACATGCGCATCGCATTAATCACCGGCCCGCAAGACGTGTTGGCGTCGCGGGAGCGGTTTCGCGGGTACAAGGCGGGGCTCCGTGCCGCCGGGGTTCGGTTCGATCCTGCGCTCGTGCGAATGGAGAGCTACGAGGAACTGTTCGGCGAGCAGCAGGCGACGATCGTCCTCGGGCTCGAGGAGCCAGCGACCGCAATTATCGCGGGTGGTGCCATGATCGGATACGGCACGCTTCGCGCGATCAGGGATACGGGTCTGGCGGGCATAGCGATTGTCGCCTGCGACTCATGGCGCTCGCCGGAACTCTTCGAGCCCTCGGTGACGGTGGTGCGACGCGATGTCGCCGAGATGGGTCGTGTCGCTGCCGAGCTCCTGCTCGACCTAATCAACGGTGGTACCGCGCGATCCGTCACGCTGCCGACCGAGCTCGTGGTTGGCGCCCCGGTTCGACCGTGAGCGGCCCCTTCTTTGAGGATCTCGAACCCGGTCGTACATTCCAGTCCGACGGGATGACCCTCACCCTTGGGCACGCCGCGTGGTTTCAGTCGCTGGCCGGCGACCGCAATCCGCTGCATCTGGATGACCGGATCGCCCGTGCGGCCGGCCTAGCGAGGGCTCCCCTTTCGACCGCATTGCTTGCGCATGTCGCCATTGGCCATAGTACAGTCGCGACCCTCTTCTGCGGCAACGTGCTGTTCCCCAGGCCGGTGCTGCCCGATGCCACAATCACAACCGCTAGAAAACTGTGCTCGGGCGTGCAGAAGCGACGGCCCGCGACGATCGTCCACCGCGCGGAAAAGTGATGCTCGGCATCACAGCGGTCGACGATGAGGGCCGATTGGTTGTCGAGTTGACTCGCACCGCCCTTGTGCGTAAGGCATCGGAGGACGACACAGGCACCGGTGACACTGTTGACCCGCCGGTGCGCGATCCACTCTCTTACTGCAGCCCTAGGTGCTTGGTCCGGACTTGCCGGTGTCATGCCCGCGGGCGCACCGGGGTGGAAGGACGCCACGATCGGTCCCGATGACCTCCCCGACCCCGTGACCGGCGCGCTCGAACTCGTTCGCTTGATGGGCAACCCCGCCAAGGCGCACCGCGACATTCGATTCGGGCAGGGGGGCGTCGGCTTGTTTATGGCGGGCACATTCTCTCCCTTGCCCAGGCAGCGCTGGCGCGCTCGATCGATGCACCGCATGCTGTTGTCGGCTGGCAGCGCTGCAGCCATCCGGCACCGGTCTGCGAAGAGGACCTCCTCGTCACGACGGTCACGCGTCACGACCCGCTCGGCCCCGGACTCGACCTGTTCGGGGTAGTCACCAGTGTGGGCGACGTCGAGGTGCAGCGCTGGGCTCCCATCGTGCTGTCGGCGGTATCGGGGTAGAGCGCCATCCGCCCGAGAGAGTGCCTGAGCACGCCGCAGTTCTCAGAAATCAGTTTCGGATTGCTTTTCTATTGCTGCTCCCGGTATCTTGGAATCGTTACCACCAGCCTTATAGCAGGAGAACCAACGATCATGACGTTGATCGATAGCATCGAAACCATTGCGTTGAGGGTTCCTCTCGAGCACCTCTACAAAGGCAGCTACTACAAGATGCGCAACCGGTGCACGATCATCACGACGATTCGCACGAGCGACGGGGTCGTCGGGCGCGCGTACAACAACGACAGCGATGAGGAGCAGGACGAGATCCTCGCGATCATCAACGGTGAGCTCGCCCCCCAGGTAATCGGCCTAGACCTTATGTCGACCGAGAAGATCTGGGAGACCATGCTCCCGTCGACATTTGACCAACTGCGCGACCGCCGTTTGACGATGCAGGCCATCGCGTGCATCGACACAGCGGTGTGGGATGGCGTCGGCCAGTTGCTCGGAAAGCCGCTTTGGCAGATCTGGGGCGGCTATCGCAGCACGATCCCCATGATCGGCATCGGCGGGTACTACGGCACGAGCGAGGCTGACATCGAGAAGGACATGGACTTCTTCTCCGGCCAGCACGGCATGGTCGGTATGAAGTTCAAGATCGGCGCGAAGCCACCGAAGGAGGATGTTGCTCGCCTTGTCTTCGCGCGCCAGTTCGTCAACGACGACTTCCAGTTCATAGTTGACGCGAACCAGGGCTACACCGTGCAGGAAGCGCTGACCTTTCTTCGATTACTGCCCGACGATCTCGAGCTGCGCTGGTTCGAGGAGCCGACGCGCTGGCACGCTGACAACGGGGGCTTTCGCGATGTTAGATACAAAGGCAACGTGCGGGTGGCTGGCGGTCAGTCGGAGATTTCGCGTGTCGGTATGCGCAATATGATCGAGTCATCCTCGATCGATGTGTGTAACTTCGATGCGTCATGGGGCGGTGGCCCTACCGAGTGGCGGCGTGTTGCGGCGATCGCGCTCGCGCACGACGTCGAACTCGGCCACCACGAGGAGGGACAAATTTCTTCGCATCTGCTGGCATCGGTGCCGAACGGCACCTATACAGAGGCGTTCTCCCCGAACCGCGACCCGATCTTCTGGAACCTCATCACCAACCGGCAACCACTCGTGGACGGCGAGCTTGCATTGCCCGACGCGCCCGGCCTCGGGTGGGAACTTGACGAGGAGTTCATCAAGCGCTTCCGCGTGGACAAGTAGGCGCGGAAGAAGACTATGTCCAAACTTAGGCTCGCAGTCATCGGGGCGGGCTCCTGGGTCAACGCGTCACACCTCCCCGCGCTCGCCGAACGCGGGGACGTCGAGTTCGTCGCGGTGTGTCGGAGAGGCGCGGCCGAGCTGGGGGCGGTGCGAGATCGCTGGAGCTTCGAGGTAGCCAGCGAAGACTACCGTGACGTGCTCGTAGTCGAGCCCGACATCGTGATCGTGGCTAGCCCTACCGCATACCATTTCGAGCACGCCCGAGCCGCCCTCGAGGCGGGAGCGCACGTGCTCGTCGAAAAACCCTTCACGATCAGCTCGGCTGACGCATGGGAGCTCGACCGTGTCTCCGAACGGACCGGTCGGCACGTCGTCGTGAGTTTCGGCTACAACTTCAAACCCGTCGTCCTCGGAGCACGGGCACTACTCGAGGCTCACGGCGGGATAGACGTCCTCGGCGATATTGAAAGCATGTCAGTGACCATGAGCTCGGGAACGCGAGCACTGCTCTCGAACTCCGGTGTGTACCCGAAAGCTTCGGCCGGGATGCCGCCGGACAGTGCGACGTGGGTCGAACCAGCGCTATCCGGGGGGGGCTACGGCCAGGCACAGCTTTCGCACGCGCTCGGCGCTGCCCTGTACATCACTAACCTCCGGGCATCCGACGTTTACGCACTCATTTCTGCAACGGGAAGCGGTGTCGAACTCAACGCCTCGTTGGCGGTGCGCTACCGGGGGGGCGGGATCGGGACCGTATCGGGGACATCGGCTCACCCCGGGTATTGGAACGAACGAGACTTACTTCACATCCGCGTTGTTGGCTCGCGCGCACAGCTCGACGTTGAGTTCGAGCGCGACCGCGTGGCGCTGCACCTCGATGGCCGGACACACGAGGCGCCGCTGGCGGAGGGCGACGGCAGCTACGACTGCATTGGCCCCCCCAACGCGCTCGCAGATCTCGCTCTCGGCCGACCGGTCACCAACCACGCGAAGGCGGAGCTCGGCGCCCGAACCGTCGAACTGCTCGAGGCAGCGTATGCCAGCGCAAGAGCCGGCGCACCGGTCGGCGTCGGCGAATCCATCGCCATCGAATCAGTAGGGGAAAATTGAACAACTACCCGATCATCGACACCCACATGCACTTCTGGGATCTGATGCACCCAACCCTTCGATGGGGATGGCTGGCGCCCGGAGCGCAGCACCCCATCCTCGGCAATATCGACGCAATCAAGTCAGTGCGCTACGACGCGGACGCGTTCGCGGCGGAAGTGCGGTTCTCGAGGGTGTGGGGAGCGGTGCATATACAAGCGGCGGTTGGCACCCCGAACGCGCTCGATGAGACGCTGTGGCTGACCGAGATGGCATCTCTCTCGCCGATTCCGTTCGTTATCGTAGCTCGGGTCGACCTCTCAGCCGAGGATGCTCGGGACCAGCTAATGCGAACGCACAATCGCCGCTGCTGCGCGGCATCCGTGACTACGGTCGTGAAGGATATCTTGCCGACCCAGATTTTGCGCGCGGCGTGGGTGGGCTCGCCGAGTTCGACCTTATCCTCGATCTTGACTGCGCGTGGGAGGAGATGCCGCTCGCTCGCGATCTCGCTCTGCGGGTGCCGGAGGTCACGGTGGTACTTGAGCACACTGGCTACCCGCGCGACACGCAGAGCCCCGAGTACTGCGCTCACTGGAAGAGCGGGATCGAGGCAATCGCCGAAGCCCCAAACGTGCTGTGCAAGATCTCCGGGCTCGGTATGAACCGTGTGGGCTGGACCGTCAACGGCCTCGCACCATGGGTCGAGCACTGCGTCCAGACCTTTGGCCCGGACCGCTGCATGTTCGGCTCGAACTGGTCGGTCGATCGGCTCTACGCATCGTACGACGCCTACGTCAACGCCTTCCGGTCGCCTACCGCCCTATAATCAGCATGCGAGCGCGCCCTAATGTTGACTGGCGTAGCCAGCCGGGTCTACCGCATGGTCGACGGCTCGATTGTTGGCGCAAGTCGCTCATCAGACCGCTCGAGGACGTACGGGTGCTTGCCGTCGTGCGGTACGGGCAGGACCGTTCGGGTCGTTGCAGCTAGCCGACCTGGGTGCTGACATCATCAAGATCGAGACACGCGAGGGCGACGTCGGCCGGTTCGTGCCGCCGTTTGCGATCGAGCAGGACTCGCTGTTTTATCAAGCGTTCAATCGCAACAAGCGCAGTATTGTGCTCGATCTCACGAACGAGGCGGGTCGTGGAGTCTTCGAGGATCTCGTGAAGGTTAGCCACGCCGTGTACTCGAATCTTCGGGGCGACGTGGTCGAGAAGCTTTGCATGCGTTATCAGGATCTTGCGCACCTGAACCCTCGGATCGTGTGCTGCGCACTGTCTGGCTTCGGGATGACGGGACCGCGCCGAGCAGAGCCAGCCTTCGACTACATGCTGCAGGCGATGACTGGGTGGATGCATCTCACGGGCGAGCCAGACGGACCGCCCACGAAATCGGGTCTTTCGGTCGTCGACTTCTCCGGAGGCTTGGCAGCGACGGCTGCCCTGCTCGCGGGCGTCATCGCAGCCAGGCGCGATGGTGTGGAGATGGACTGCGACTTGAGCCTTTACGATACGGCCATGTCGATGCTGAACTAGGTTGGCACTTGGCAGGCGACCTCGGGGCAGGTGACAGACCGACAATCGCACTCGGCGCATCCGACGATTGCGCCGTTCCAAGCGTTCCCGACGAGCGACGGATGGATCGTCGCCGGTGGCTCGAAGGAGAAGTTCTGGAAGCTAATGGGTGCAGCAATCGGCAGACAGGACATGCTCGTCGACCCGCGCTTCGAGAGTTTCGCGACCCGCCGGCAGTACCGTCGAGAGTTCGTCGGGGAGCCATGCAGTGCGCTGAACACAGTCGAGGAGGCACTCGCCGAGCCCCACGCTTTTGCTCGCGGGAGCGTGGTGGAGACCACGCATCCCAAGTTCGGCCTGGTGCGTTCGATGGCATCCGCAGTGCGCGTCGGCGAACCGATGACCGACCACCGCAGTGCCCCAGCTCTCGGTGAGCACACACGCAGTGTCCTCACCGAGTTGTGCGGCTACTCAAGCGAAAAGATCGATGGCCTTATCAAAGTCTGAGCTGTGGGCGACGTCGATACCCCTGCAACGTAAGTCCGAGTCTGCTTTGCCTAGTTGGCCCGGGACAGAACCGAATGCGCCCGCCGAATGACATCGGCGTCAACCATCGAGCCTCTGAACCGGAACCCGGCATCTTGGCGCAACGAACCTTCCGCGATGACGTCTGTAGGCCAGGTGACGTCTGCACCGTCTGGGAGGAATGCCGCTCTCACCACCCCAAGTTGGCTTGGATGCACACATGCTTTGGAGTCGAACCCCGCCTCGACCGCCGCGATTGTCTCCGACCGGAGATTGATGTCGTCATCTAAATCGGGAAACGCGGCGTCGATCGCAACCTTGCCGCTCGCCTTCGCGGCGAACAGGACAGTGTGACGGGCAGACTCCAATATCGGACTTAGCCGACCAATCGTCCTGCTTCTGGCGAGCCCCAACTCGAGTGCCAAGTCCTCAGAGCCCCACATCATCCCAG